>Ga0210410_10000200_pt1 | contig 84480 bp, 77 predicted proteins | sample IncBWC4MmetaG_FD_161058 | JGI IMG/M metagenome (GOLD analysis project Ga0210410, IMG submission 161058) | Forest soil microbial communities from Barre Woods Harvard Forest LTER site, Petersham, Massachusetts, United States - Inc-BW-C-4-M | ecosystem: Environmental > Terrestrial > Soil >... | reverse complement strand
TTCACCCCCAAAATAAAATTGCAAGATTTCGGCGCTCACCACACCGAAACCTTGCAATCTCTCCACACAAAAATCAACAACAATCGCACGCAAAAACATGAATTTATTGAATTTTTAACGGTGGACTCATGACCATCCCTTTAACTGAAACCAGCCGGCTCGGTTCAACACATCTTTTGAGTAGTTCCGGCCGGCAGTATAAAAATCGATATCGCGGCCGTCTTGGATGGCACGCAGCACATTTCCCGGCCCGCAATTGTATGAGGCCACTGCTGCTTGGAGAAGAGCCGGGCCGGTGAGGGTGGTTTTTCGCTGCAGTAGGTCCCGGTATCCGGCAAGGATCTTTGAACCCATCAGAACATTCTGCCCAGGGTCCGTCCAGCCCCCAGTTCTGGCAAACTCCTGTGAGTCAAAGTCGATTTGCAAGAGACCGCGACCGAAGCCAGCACCATCTGGAGGCAGCGGCCCTGTGCGGAACTGGGTCGGAAACCTTCTTTGCGCGAAATCTCCCGTCCCCAATGGTCCCGCAGGTCTTAAGGCCAGACCCCATTGCGATTCTCTGGATCCGATGCCTCCAATCGCACACGGGTCCAGATTTGTCTGTGTCGCCGCATTGTCGATAAGCGCCTTATATTTTGTCGCCTCATTGAGCTGAGCCGATAGTGAAGGATCTGTCGCCGCAAACGTGGTCAGAAGGACCTTGCTGATATCTGGTGGCGCCGCCCCCTCCAAAGCTGACCAAGTAAGCGGTCCCACGACACCATCGTCGGAAAGACCGTGCTCACCTTGGAAACGCTCGACGGCACTCTCCGTGTCCGGACCAAAGACACCGTCCAAATTCACGGGAAAGCCATCGCGGATAAGCAGCGTCTGCAACTGCCTAACCTCGCCGGACAGTTCAGGCGAGGTCCCATCGGACCCGTCGAAAAGGCGCAGCACAGGATGACTCATCGCGATGCTCCTTCGTGTAATGGCGTGAACGGGACGAATGCAACCACTGTTCTACGGGAGCCCAATTCTAGTTAGTTCTTTTGGTAAGTCAAGTGTGAGTTATATCAGCTAGAAAGACAAATTAGAAATGGTTTAAACGGCTACGCTGCGCGGACGATCCGCTCGCCGGTCAAAAATCGTAGAGTAATAGAGATTCTTCCCTCACTGAGCGATCAGCTCGAATCGGCCCTGGAGATCAAGTTTGCTGAAAATGGCTCCGGCACTACCAAGCCCGGGGCGAAACTGAATTGTTAACGGCAGGTTAAACGCAACAGGAGGGGGTGGATTGATGGCTTTTCTCTCTTCCGAAAAAGTCTTTGACATTCATCGTGGTTCTATTTATCGTATCGCCACTTAACGAGGATTAAGGACAGGGCGATGAATAGTTCAGACCCCCTCTACCAAGCACACGACTCTGAGATCAGGGACACCTTTTCCAAGTTGGGTTTTGTTACCGGGTCTGACGAAATGGTCTCGCTTATGAGGCGGGCTTGTAAGGCCGCCTCGGTTAGCGACGTAACGATATTGCTGGAAGGGGAGACCGGAACAGGCAAGGGGGTACTCGCCCGCGCCATTCATCAACTTGACCAGAAGCGGCGGAGTTTTCCTTTTATTACCGTCAATTGCAGCACCATCACAGAAGCGTTAGCGGAAAGCGAACTTTTCGGTCACTACCGCGGCGCTTTCACAGGGGCAGTTTCCTACCGGCGCGGCCTCTTTCATTGCGCCAATCACGGCACGATCTTTCTGGACGATATCAACGATCTTCCCCTGGAAGTTCAGCCAAAGCTGTTGGACGTCATTCAGCGCGGGATCGTACGCCCGATGGGCTGCGATCGAGAGATGACCTTGGACGTGCGAATCATCGCCGCCTGCAATCGCCCTCTACGCCCGCTGGTGGCCCAGAACCGCTTTCGGTCTGACCTCTACCATCGCCTGAACGTGATCCAGCTTTATTTGCCTCCACTGCGCGAGAGGCCCCACGACTTGCCCGTGTTAATTTTAGCGCTGGCCCAGCGTTATGGCGCCCTCTATGAGCCAATCCGAAACGTCGAGCCGGAGTTGGTCTCGATTCTTCGGACACAACCCTTCAGTGGGAATATTCGGGAGCTCGAAAATTTAATCCAGCGAGTGCTCTTCGGGAAAAGTCAGGGCACGAGCCTGACGCTGGAGGATTGGCAGAGACAGGCCGCCGACGGAATTGTTGAGGAGCGCCGGGACTCAGCAGCCCTGGCTGCGCAGAATTTGTGGGAGGCCATCTCCACGGGTGGCCTGCCTTTCGTACAGGCCCTCCGTCAGATCGAGAGGCATATTATCGAGGCTGCACTTCAGGCTGGTGGCCTCACGCGACGTGAGATCGCAAAGCGACTACGGACCAGCGAGAGAACCTTGTACCATAAGATGCGAGCGTACCGCCTGAGCCACCACACGAAAGCTTAGGCTTTTTTTAACTGGCTTGTCACATAGCGCTGCCACAATTTGCAGTGCCAGTGCACTTTTTGGCCGTTTATCCGTTTTCAAAGTTAACTCTTCCAGGTTGAGAGCCCTGCTTGTTTCGGGACGAAAATCCAGTGTTGAGGTTTTCAGTGCTGCCTTCCGCGCGCTGCCAATTCTTGCAGTCGCGGCGTGTGCTCCCCTGTTCTCCGCTCGCCAGGTTGGATTCCGAATACAAGTCGTCCACATCGCTAAGTCTTTGTATTTCTTATGGATTCAGGAAGTTCAAGCGATTGCCTCTGACTGCGATGTTCCTTCTAGGCTCCCCCGGCCTTCGTCGTGCTTGATCAAAAATACTTCGAAGGGTGACGTTTTCGATTTGCGAGCGGGGGATTACGACGCGAGCGGGCGACAAGGTTGCTTTCCTCATTTCCGATGCCTTCATCCAGGGCTCTGAGGAAAACCATATATCGGTTTCCGACATGGACGAAGTGGAGGGTACGATAGTGAATTTTTCTGATTCCGGCACGGCCTCCCGGGTATTCGCGCTCGTCGAGATCGTTCGCAAACAGACCGTTGTCATTCCGGTCGAAAGACTTAGGCTTCTCGAAAGTTCCGGATCGAGAGGGGAAAATAAGAGTTGAAAGAGAGAATTCCCTGCCGTGAAAGTGAGACATGATTTCGTAACTGCTTGAAACTACGCGGCACGGATTGCTATCAAATCTCGTTTTGACATCCTAGCGAACAAAATTTCGATCAACAGCGGACCTGGAAGTGAACGCTACGTTTGAATGGAAGTCTTCGGCCCCGCTAAGGACTACGGGTTCGGTACCAAATAATTCTCAGGCTTCTATACGAAAAATAAGCTTCCAGATTAGTTGGTGGAGCAAACGATCGTGACATTATCTGCCGACTCGCATGTTCCTGGAAGGACGCCTGAGCGTTTAGCTCGGCTTCCGGGAGCGCCGCACGTGGTTACCTGCGCGTTAATCTGGGTCGACCTCAGGGTGCGGCCATTGGTGACGGATCTCTGCAGCATAGTTCGTGCCAACTTTCAGCTGCGTTATGTCCGCGAAGCGAGTGCAATCCCCAAACTTGTGGCCACACTGTCTCCTGTTGCCGTCTGCTTCGAATACGACGACCCTGGCCGTGAAGAACTCGAGGCGCTGCGGCGAACCCGGCTGGCGTTCCCCAGCCTGCCGATTCTGATGATCACGGTTGAACATTGGGAAGAGTTAGCTGTGTGGGCGCTGAGGATGAAGGTTTATGACTACGTGGTAGTACCGGTCGGATTCCCGGACCTGTGTTCTCGCATCGCGACACTGGTTGGTTCGCGATCAGCGGATTCATTCCCGGATGCACCACTCGATCATGCGATTCCGGAGATCGAGGCCTGCTCGGCAAAGCTGGCCCAGAACGGGAGATTGGATGACCTGTTGCTCCCGGCACTGTCTTACGTCGAGGCCAACTTCTCAGAAAAAGTTTCGCTCGGCGCGGTTGCGGGACTCTGCGGTCTGGGGCGTTACCAGTTCAGCCGGGTATTCAAGCGCACGTACGGCACCACATTCCGTGAATTCATGATAATCCATCGCATCAACAAGGCTGTACACATGCTGAGCTACACGGGTGCGTCTGTTACGGATGTGGCGTTTTCAGTGGGGTTCAACGACCTCTCGCATTTCGCGCAAATGTTCCGCCGCTACCTCGGAGTCTGCCCCTCCGACTATGTCCACGAGTTGAAAACGGCGCGTGGGGCAGACTCACAATATCAGCCGAAAGCCAGGGCAGGAAATATTGGAGTGCAAAATAATCTTACTCTGCAACGGAATCCTAGCCCCTGCTGATGGCATTTTGTTAGAAACCGGCTCACCCTTCCAGCCTCCGGGGCGAGGCACAACTCGCGCGCGTGCGGGAAGGTTAACGCCAGTTGAAGTCAGAGAGACTGGATGCAGCCGCGCGTTGGCTGGGAGATATTCTGCGGAATAGGTGTCAGGTTCGTGTGGACTCAATATTGGGAGTCAGCCGAGAAGCCAACGGCGTGAGCCACTTGCTCAGCCCACTGGAGAGAGAGGAACCCTATGCCAGTTGCCGTCACGTATCCCGGTGTATATGTTGAGGAAATCCCGAGCGGAGTGCGAACTATTGTCGGTGTGGCCACATCGATAGGCGCATTTGTCGACTACTTTGCTGCTGGGCCGATGAACAAGGCCGTGCAAATTCTCAGTCTTGCGGACTTTGAAAAACAGTACGGTGGACTGGATGCCCGAAGTGAAGCCAGCTACGCCATCCAGCAATTCTTCCTTAATGGCGGAACAGAAGCTTACGTGGTTCGAGTGGCATCTGCCACCTCGGGTAACGCTCCGACGTCCGCAGCGATCGGAATTGCCGCAGACGGGACGGGAGGTACGGCGCTACTAGTGGTCACGGCGAACAGTCCGGGAGGGTGGGGCAACAGCGTGCGGGTGGACGTGGACTACGCAACACTTGATCCCGCGACGCAATTTAATTTAAAGGTGACGGAAGTGAGTGTAGTGAATGGTGTTACACAAGTCATCGCTACAGAGACGTTTCGGAACTTGGTGATCGATGCGACGAAGCCGAATGACGCAGCTGCCGTGGTGACGGCTGGATCGCAGTTGGTTTCGGTCAGTGAAGGCAGTACCGCCACCGGCAAGCTGCCGGCGCAGACAGGAACTTTGAGCGGAGTCGGGCCGGATCTCACGAAATTGGCTAAGGGAGACACCGTGGATGTAGCCATTGGCACGACATCGATCGGCACCACAGCTGGATTACCGGATCCGCCGCCGACCACAATTGCAGATGTCTCGAACTTTCTACAGACGCAGCTTAGGACCATCGGCACGGGAAAAGGACTCGACAACGCGACGGTCAGTGTTGTGGGCACAACTCCCGCAACGTCCTATCTGATTGCAAAGACTGGATCGGGGAAATGGGGTGACGTTTTAATTTTCAGCGACGGCAGCTCCGGGTTGGCGACTAAACTAGGATTTGTCAAAGCTGGTCAAAACGTCCAACAATATGCACTCGGCCAGGGAGCATCACAGGCGCAGGTTTTGCCTGGTACCAAAGCGAGTCCAGGCTCTGATGGCACGTGGGATACTTCGGGCGACCCAGGGGGCATAGCAACTGGACTTATCGGAGATGAAAATTCCAAGACTGGGATCTACGCGCTCCTGGACGTGGATTTGTTCAATCTCCTCTGTCTGCCGGCAACCGCGAACCTTCCCGACCCAAATGCGGGCGCGGTCGCTTCGAAAGCCGAAACGCTTTGTACGAACCGGCGCGCGTTTTTTCTGTTCGATGTTCCCCAAGCCGGAAATCGAGACAAAGTGGACACGATAATGACTTATCTGAACGGGAATGCGACTCTGCGATCAAAGAACGCGGCTCTGTATTTTCCGAGGATCGACATACCCGATCCCCTGAATGGATTCCGACTGCGGGCGACGCCGCCGAGTGGAACGATTGCGGGGCTGTATGCGCGAATTGATGGAACGCGCGGCGTATGGAAAGCACCGGCCGGGACCGAAGCAACGCTGACCAACGTGCAAAAATTGGAGTACAAGCTTACGGACCCTGAAAACGGCGTTCTCAATCCGCTCGGAATCAATTGCTTGCGCAACTTTCCCATTTATGGGCCGGTCTGCTGGGGGGCGCGCACCCTGAATGGTGCGGACCAAATGGCGGACGACTACAAATACATCCCCGTCCGCAGGCTGGCACTCTTTATCGAAGAGAGCCTCTACCGCGGGACGCAGTGGGTAGTCTTTGAGCCCAACGATGAACCGCTTTGGGCCCAAATTCGCCTCAACGTCGGCGCGTTCATGCACAACCTGTTTCGGCAGGGCGCATTCCAGGGACAGACTCCTCAAGACGCTTATTTCGTCAAGTGCGACAAACAAACCACGACCCAAAACGACATCAATCTTGGCATTGTGAACATTATTGTCGGATTTGCTCCATTGAAACCTGCGGAGTTCGTGGTGATCCAGATTCAGCAGATTGCCGGACCGATCCTTACATAACCCCGGCAGGAGGATACGATGGCCGAATTTACCGTAAATGCGCAGCGTTTCGACCCCTATAAGAACTTCAAGTTTCGCGTCAAATGGGACGGTCGTTATGTCGCGGGAATCAGCAAGGTCGGCATGCTCAAGCGCACGACGGAAGTGGTGAAGCATCGTGAGGGAGGGGATCCTTCCAGCAGCCGCAAGTCACCCGGGCGTACCGAATACGATGCCATTAGCTTGGAGCGCGGTGTCACTCATGACGTGGATTTTGAGGCCTGGGCCAATAAAGTTTGGCATATTGGCGCCGGTCTTGGACAAGAGGTTTCCCTCAAGGATTTTCGGAAGGACATATTGATCGAAGTTTACAACGAAGCCGGGCAACTTGCTCTTACTTACAAAATCTACCGCTGCTGGGTTTCCGAATTTCAGGCTTTGCCCGATCTTGACGCCAACGCCAACGCCGTTGCTATTCAACATATCAAACTCGAGAACGAGGGATGGGAACGGGACGTTGAGGTTCCTGAACCAACCGAGCCAAGCTTTACTGTGCCTGTGGGGTAGCCGGGCATGCGCACACCGTCAGCCGCTGATCTACTCTCCGTGTGGGAGCGCGGGAGAAGCTTGCCGCCAGTCCACCAGGCGATTGAACTTCTCTCGATTGCGTGTTTGGCAGAGTCCGACGAAGATCTCTTCCGTTTGACAATTGGGCAAAGAGACGCGGCCTTGCTGAGCCTGCGCGAGGCTACTTTCGGTCCAAATATGTGCGGCGTTATCGAGTGCCCTTCCTGCGGCATAAGACTTGAGCTTTCGTTCTCAGTTTCCGATGTCTTGCTTGAGAAATCTCGTGAGCCTCTCAGTGAGATTATTTGGGAAGGTGCGGATTACGCTGTGCGCCTTCGGCCTCCCAACAGTGCTGACGTCGTGGCAAGTTTCCAGGCGAGCCCCGAGCAGCGGGCGAACATTCTCTTCCATCGCTGTCTGATTTCTGCCTCTCACCGCGGAGAGCCGACCGCCGAATTGCCGGCGGAATTCATTGATGAGGTTTCGAATCGGATCTGCGAAGCCGATCCACAAGCTGATGTCCAGCTTCGTGTGGCGTGCTCCTTTTGCGGGCATAAGGGGTGCGTCCTGTTCGACATCGCCTCGTTTTTCTGGAATGAGATTGAAACCTGGGCAGCCCGGCTTCTCGGAGAAGTGCATGCCCTGGCCTCTGCTTACGGCTGGAGCGAAAGAGAGATTCTTTCGCTTAGCCACCTGCGAAGGCAGTTTTACCTGGAAGCCGTTAGAGCATGAGCGACTTTTTTACACGCCTGATGGATCGAAGTTCCGGCAGTGCCGATGTCTTGCGTCCCAGGCGTTTCTCTTCCTTCGAACCGGTAACTTCAGAATCGTCTACGGCAGCCAAACTCTTACCGCTCACCAGGAATCCCGGTGCAATATTCGAACAGGACGGTCTCTCGGGGCTCACTCGGCAAAACCATGAAAGAAACGAGAAAGGTAGCTCTCGTGCCCCCGAAATTACATCACGACTCGGTAGAGAAATCTCAATGGACCGCCTCGAAGGAGTTGAAATTTCGGCCGAAATGCCGTCGCATGGCGTCGAACTCCTGCCGGGAACGGAGCCAGCACTAGAGAGAGAACGCTCCGCGCAGACCGACGCGTCTCCAAACCTGGCACATAATGCTCATCAACAGCCGCCATCCCTGTTAGAAACGGAAGCGCCGTTGGCCCCCGGAGTTACCAAGAAAGAGCTCGCAGGCCGCCCAAAATCCGCGGCCCCTGTGAGCGACGATTTTTCTCAAGAGGGTGACTTATCGGAGGCAGAAGAACGGTTGAACTCCGCGATTCCATTGGAAGGGGTTGCGGTTCGCCAAATATCTCCGGCGCCTGTCAACAACGATTATTCTCCAGCAACTCCGGGACGATATTCACATCGGGGAGCTCATCATTCGGCTGTTCCAATGGATGTTCAAAAGATGGTCTTGGGGCCCGAGGCAGGAATCGCGTCACTTGCAGCTCGGGTCAAGCACATTTTTTTGGAACAGATTCTTCCCAAGGAACACGGAAGCAAACGAAAATCGACAAATGCGGAGACTCCGGAGTTCTCTCCGTCTATCAACATTACGATTGGACGCGTGGAGGTTCGCGCCTCGGTTTCGGAGAGTGCGCGGCGCAAGGAACGAAAGGAATCCCCGGTCATGGGCTTAGATGACTATCTAAAGCTCCATGGAAATGGAGCGGGCCGTTGAGCAACTCCACCGCACTAGCGGCCGTGACCGCCACGCTCCAGTTCATCCTTCATCAGGGAATCACCACCGACAAAAACCAGCCGGAATTGGGGGATACCAGGGTCACGGCACTTCCGCCGGACAAGGCCAGGGCGGGCCTTACCACCAATCAACTCAATCTGTTCCTTTACCAAGTCCTTCCGAACGCCGCGTGGCGCAATCGCGACATGCCCAGGCAGGTGCAGCCAGGTGAAACTGGAATGCCGCCACTCCCCTTGAATCTGTATTACCTGATTACCGCATTCGGACTGAACGACGATCTTACTCAGCCTTTTAGTCATCAAGTGCTTGGCAAGGCCATGAGCCTCTTGCACGATCACAGCGTGCTGAGCGCCTCGGACATTCAATCGGCCACTTCGGGGGCGCTTCCGGAATGTGATCTCGATAAACAAATTGAACGCGTGCGTATCACGCTCCAGCCCCTTTCCGTCGAAGATATCTCGAAACTATGGACTGGCTTTGCCACCCAATACCGTCTCTCTGCGGCCTACGAAGTCGCGGTTGCACTTATCGAGAGCACACAAGCGTCCCGAACGCCTCTCCCTGTCCTCACTCGCAGCAAGAATGACACAGGGGTCTCCGCCCTTCCGAGTCTGATTCCACCTTACCCCGCGCTCGACGACATTGTCTTTGCCAAGAACCAGACCAGCGCGAGATTGGGCGAACTTTTGCTTCTTAATGGACACCATCTCGACGGAACGAATCTCGAGGTCCAGTTCAATCATCCTCTATGGGCTAACCCAGATGAAATTCCGCCCGAAACCAGCAATCCCACTCCCACTGCCCTTCAGGTTGGCGTCAAGATTCCGGCAGCTCCCGCGACCTGGCCAGCCGGGTTTTATACTGTCGCCTTTCTTGTGCAGGGTCCCAACGACACTTACCAGCGAGTCACCAACCAGCTTTCTTTTCCACTTGCTCCAAGCATTAGCATCGCACCCACGTCGGCGCCTGCCGGCGACATCACTTTTACTGTGACTGTAAGCCCAGATGTTCTGCCCGAGCAGCGCGCGGCATTGCTTCTCGGCGATAGCGAGATCCTCGCGGATGACCACAAAACACAAACCGGCGCGCTTACCTTCCAGGCTACGAATGTTGCCCCGGGCGACTACTACGTCCGCTTGCGCGTAGACGGTGTCGACAGCATTCTTGTGGATCGCACCAAGCAACCTCCCGTATTTGATTCTACGCAAATGGTGAAGGCAACATGAGCGCGCCTTCCACTTGGCAGGAAACAAATAACCGCTATCTGGCGGATCGCATGACTTGGCTCCGCAGTCGATTGGAACAACATGCACGATTGAACCGTCCACGCCCTGCGCCAGTAGGGCCGCCGCCTCCCGAATCGGAGGAGAGCAAATCGTTCTGGAGGGGTTTGCTGCGTAAGGACTCAGCCAATGCCCCTGCAAAAGCGCATCCGATACTCCTGGCGGAGTCAAGCGTCGCGAATCGAGAGGAAGCCGAGTCCCGCTCGGTTTCGAAGGAACCCAGCGACGCATCTTCAAGCCCTCCGGCGCTCACTATTCTGAGCAAGCGGTTTGGACTTACTGCTTTCGAACAGGACATTTTGCTGCTTTGCGCGGCTATCGAACTTGACACTGGTATTGGTGGGCTTTGTGCGTACGCCCAGGACGACGCGGCAAAGACGTACCCAACCTTCGCGCTGGCATTCACCATTTTTGACGATCCCTCTTGGGATGCGATGTGCCCGGAACGTCCCCTTCGCTATTGGCGGCTGATCGAAATCCATCAGCCGGGCGGCCAGCCCCTGAACACAAGCTCATTGCGTGCTGACGAACGAATCGTCAATTACTTGAAGGGGCTAAATTATCTGGACGACCGTCTCGCGCCTCTGTTTGCCTTGCCCGATCTGCATGAAGAAGCCGAATTGTCTACATCCCAGCGTATGGCTGTCGAGACCATTGTGATGCGCTTGAAACAGACACGCCCCGGGCAACCGCTGCCCACAATCCAGCTTTTAGGCAGCCACGGACCAAGCAAACAGCTCATCGCGGAGCAAGTAGCTTCGTCACTGGGATTGCAGATGCGTCGGCTGCATTCCTATTTGTTGTCCACGAACGCGGCGGAAATCGAGTCGATTGCGCGACTATGGCAAAGGGAAAGCTCTCTCCTGCCGCTTGGTCTTTACCTGGACACGCAAGCCGGCGAGGACATCGCGCCCGCCTCTCACACCGCTGGAACAAACCGATTTCTTTCACGGATCAATTGCGTAACTTTCCTGGACACGCGTGAGGTTTGGCCTTCCCTCTCACATTCCACTTTAGTCGTTGACGTTTCGAAGCCCACCGCCGCGGAACAGAAGGCCGCGTGGGCCTCCACGCTGGGGGCCTCCGCCGCAGTCATCTCGAGTCAACTTGCGGGGCAGTTCAACTTGGGCCTGTCCAGCATTCACGAGATTGCCGCGAGAGTTCTCGCGGAACCAGGGCTTCAGGGTTCCACCGTGGAGCAGAGATTGTGGGACGCCTGCCTCGCCGACACGCGTCCGCGATTGGACGCCATGGCGCAGCGGCTCGACCCTCGCGCGACATGGGATGACATCGTCCTCCCACCCCCTGAAATGAAGCTTCTCCAGCAGATTGCCGACCAAGTCGGCCAGCGCGCGACCGTTTACCAAGAATGGGGGTTTGGCGGAAAAATGACGCGCGGCCTGGGGATCAGCGCGCTGTTTGCCGGCGAAAGCGGGACCGGAAAGACGATGGCTGCGGAAGTCCTTGCGAACCATCTGCGCCTGAATCTCTATCGCATAGATCTGTCCGCTGTCGTAAGCAAGTATATCGGCGAGACCGAAAAGAATCTGCGGCGCCTTTTCGACGCGGCGGAAGACGGCGGAGCGATCTTGTTTTTTGATGAGGCAGACGCGCTATTCGGCAAGCGCAGCGAAGTGAAGGACAGCCACGATCGGTACGCCAATATCGAGATCAATTATCTGTTGCAGCGCATGGAAGCCTATCGCGGTCTGGCAATTCTGGCCACCAACATGAAGAGTGCACTGGATCAGGCATTCCTGCGGCGGCTGCGATTCATCGTAAATTTGCCATTTCCCGGACCGGCTGAACGCAGAGCGATCTGGCAACGTGCTTTCCCGAAGCAAACGCCTGTCGAGGACCTTGATTACGACCGGCTTGCACGGCTCACAATTCCCGGCGGCAACATCCACAACATCGCGCTGAACGCCGCATTTCTCGCAGCTCAATTGGGTGGACCTGTAACCATGCAATTGGTTTTGGACGCTGCGCGCACGGAGTTGCGCAAACTCGACCGTCCGATCGTCGAAGCTGATTTCCGCTGGCAGGCGACTGCGGCCGGGGCAAACATCCCTTCGGCGATCCCACCCAAAGCCGCGGCATTCGCCGCGACCGCTGGCGCCGCGGCCTCGACTACTACCTCCTCAGGAAATGTTCCCCATGCCAACGCGACGAGCGCGGCGCCTGACGTCTCGACGTCATCCACCAGGAATGCACGCCCTGCAAAGCCAGACGTTGCAGCGATGGAGATCGTTGGATGAATATCACTCTTCACATCGAGCGCCTGATCCTTGACGGCCTGCCCATCAGCTCGCAAGACGCCCCCCTTGTCCGCGCCGCCGTGGAAGCAGAACTCACGCGCCTCTTTACTGAACGCGGAATTGTTCCATCGCCGCGCACAAGCTCAGCCGTGCCACATGTGCGAACGGGCTCGATCAGTTTTGCCCACGACTCGCCGCCCGCTTGGCTCGGCCAGGAAATCGGTGGCGCGGTCTATCAATCTATTGGCAGCGCCGATGTGCCTGCTCGCGCAGACAAGTCCATAACCCGATTCTCAGGAGCCATGCGATGAGCAGCCGGGCTCCTGCGCCGATGCAAACAGCTAAGGCTCCGCACGTATCGCTCGTGGCCGGTCACGTTTTGCAGCGGCAATGTGCCTGCGGCCAGCACACCACAGCAGGTGAACCCTGTGCTGCGTGCAACGCAAGGGGAAATAGGCTTGTTTTGTACAAGGATATGGGAGTAGGGCCCAATCCGACGCCTTCGGGGCAGCCTTCAAGCGGAGCGTCTGGCCTATCGAGAACAGAAGCGTCTGGTGCCGAGGGAGAAGTCAACAATGACGTTAGAATAAGGGTTAATCATCCAAGGGATCGATTCGAACAGGAAGCCAATCTCGCGGCTGCCATGGTATTGCGGCCAAGGATTCCGGGAGTGCGCGTCCTCGGGCGCGGTTTCGTTCAGGATATGTTACAGCGGAGCCAGTCTTCACCGAGTGGCAGCTTCGAGGTGAGCGGCCCCATAGCAAGAGAAATACAGAGCTTGGACGGAAAAGGCGTCAGTATAGATGCGTCGACTCGCGGTTTCATGGAATCACGGTTTCGACATGATTTCAGCCAAGTTCGAATTCACACCGGAGACCAAGCGTCGCATTTGACAAGGTCGGTGGATTCACTTGCGTTCACAATTGGCAGGAATGTTGTATTCGGGCAAGGTCAGTACGCACCGGGCACGGCCGCAGGACGATTTGTCTTGGCGCATGAATTGGCCCATGTTGTCCAGCAGGGGGTTCGCCCGTCCGGTTTGCGGCTTTTTCGAGTGAGTCCTGCGCAGTGCTCGTCCGATTGCATCGCCCCTGACGCACCGGGTGCGGGCGCCGCCACGTCGTGGCACTTGACCATTGCGGCGGATCGTGAAAAAGAGGGGCTCGGGCGGTTGCTTTCGCACGACGTTGGCCACACTTGGGTAAAGCTAACTAATGACGCCGGGACAAAATACAGCTACGGGTTTTGGCCCCAGACAGGCTTCATCGCCAAAAAGCCTCTCACCAGCGTTGCCGGTTGCGTTCATCATCCTGACATTGCCCACGAGCCTCCTAACGCAAAATCTTACTTAGCGAAAGAATACACCGTAGACAACGCAAACTTTCAGAATGCCCTGCATCATGCCCAATCCGTGTGCGCGGCAAAACCGAGCTACAATCTCGCTACCTATAATTGCACCTCCTTCGCGATCGACGTGGCCAAAGCGGCGAAAGTTTCGCCGCCGTCAAGCACTACCTTAGCCATACACAATCCCAACGCCCTCTATGAAGGCATTGAAAAGGATAGAGGTGAAGGACACCCCGGCTTGGGCGCGTTGCTCGGTGGCTTAGGTGGAGCTGCACTCGGCGCAGGTATCGGGGCTGTGGGCGGGCTCGGCGGCGCAATAGCCGGTGGGTTGTTGGGAGGACTGGCCGGTGTAATCGGAGGCACGCTCATTGGCGACGTGACTTAGAGGGAGTACCGAATGAGTCAAAAAAAATTGACAATTCTGCTTGCGGAAGCGGCCTGCGTCGGCGAGACACGCATTCCGTCGGGCACCTTCGAAGTCGAAGTGGACGAGCAGGCGGAGAAAGTGCGGCTTTCTGCAACCGGTCAACAAGTCTTCCTGAACGCGACACTTCGCAGTAGCAAAGTGAGAGTCACTAACCCGGTGGTCCGGCTGTTTCCGGTCGAGCGCGAAGCGCGATGGCTGCTAATTGTTCGCATGCCGCCCGCACGTGAGTGGGTTGTGAATTTGGAAAAATGCGGGGCGTCGCAGGAAACGTCAAGATGAAGCGCGGCTCCATGCTCCGGAATGGACCGAAAGCCGATACGGCGCCAAGCCGATCTGCTCTCTTGAATCCGCAACGCCAGCCTGCCTTCGGTCGTTTGGCACCCGGACGTAAATCCGGAGATAGCGTCGACTGCAGGGAAAGATTGTCCGTCAACGGGGGGTTCCTGCAGCGTAGCGCGGTCAACCAAAGGCCAGTCCCTGCCGTTCCGCCAATTGTCTCTGACGTGCTTCGCTCACCGGGGCTGCCTCTCGATTTCGCATCGCGCTCTTTTTTCGAGCCGCGATTCGGTCATGACTTCAGTCAAGTCCGCGTGCACAACGACGCGAGAGCGGCCGAATCCGCCGGAGCCGTCAACGCTCACGCTTACACGGTGGGCCACGATATTGTCTTTGGCGCTGGGCAGTATTCTCTGGGTACCAAAGGTTCGCGCCGATTGCTGGGACACGAACTCGCTCATGTCGTTCAGCAGAAAAACCGAGTCCCTGCCGCGTTGTCGATGAATATTCCGAGCGACCCGCTGGAGCTAGAGGCCGACCACGCAGCTCGTTCGGTTGATGAAGCATCGGCCGCCCCAAGTATCCATGTGGCTGGCGTGGGACTGATGCGCGAGCCGGCAACGCAACCTGCGGGTACAAAGCGGGGACCGGAAAAAGAAGACGCCAATGTCAAAGAGCTCAAGGAGAAGGTCAAAAAGCTGGTGGCAAAGAATTTCCAAGGCGACTACGAAAAGGCGTTCCGCCACTACGATGCCAATCAAAGCGGGTCAGTGGATAAGGAAGAGATCACGAAGCTGCTGAAAGACGCGGATGTCGGGAATTGGGCCACGCGGGGGAGTTGGGTTGACGGCATTCTGTCGAAAATGGATACGAACAAGGACGGCAAGATCGACTGGAAAGAATTCCAGGATGGAATAAAGGGATGAGGACGCTTGCACAATCGCAATCCAATGTTGTCTCAATGATGCCGCATTCAGGCTTGTTGCAGCGTAACTGTGCCTGCGGCCAGCACACGGTGGCAGGCGAAGGGTGCGAGGAATGCAAGAAGAAGCACATGAGCCTCGATCGCAAATCCGGAATCGGGAGCGCGTTCGATGCGGTGCCTCCAATCGTCCACGATGTCCTGCGGTCACCCGGCCAGCCGCTTGATTCCAAAACGCGTACTTTCTTTGAACCGCGCTTCGGCCGCGACTTCAGTCAGGTGCGAGTCCACACGGACAGCAAAGCTGCTGACTCAGCGACTGCTGTCAACGCGCTCGCCTACACGGTAGGTCGCGACGTGGTCTTTGGCCAAGGGCGTTACACGCCTAGCACGAACAACGGACAACGGTTGCTAGCCCACGAGTTAACACATGTGGTGCAACAAGATGGACGTGACTGCAGGTCTGACACGATTGAAATCGGAGCGTCGGATACGGCTCTTGAGCAAGAAGCAAACTCTTCCGCGGAGCGGTTAAGAAGCAACGGCCTCGAATCCTCGGTTAATCAGCCAACGGCGGTGTCACGCACGATCCTACAACGCGCATGCCCTCCAGTACCGACGGGACTCGGGGCAACGCCCGGCTCCGAACCTTGCGTACGCAAGGACGGCGCGTTGGTGGCAGGGAAGAATCTTCTGTTCTGTCAGGACTCAGACGAATTGACGAGCGGACAGACCTCATGGCTTGCCTCGGTGACGGCCGATGCCAAAGCGGCGACAAGTGTGGAAATCCACGGGAATGCGTCTACCGAGGGTCCCAAGGGGGACCCCGATTACAACATCCGGTTGGCTTGCAAACGCGCCGCAGCTATTGCCGCTCATTTACGAGCAGCCAGCGTAACTGCACCCATCACGTTGTTTACCCATGGTCCGACTGCGGCGTACGGGCCTGCCGAGTCGAACAGGAATGTAGTCGTTCGGATGACAGCCCCCGCGCCTGTTTCGGCACCGGCCTCAGCGCTTCCAAAAGCAGCGGAGCAATCCTGCATTGAGGTCCCACGGATAGTGGCCGTGCAAGGCGACGTAGTCTCTGTGGAGAATGCATTGGGAGCGCCAGAAAAGGTTTCGCTGCGAGATTTCGGCACTGACTTCTGGAAACCGGGAAATCCCGCGAACCCCGTCATGCTTAGGGCGAATGATTGCTATCAATCGAGGCGAATGAAAATCCTGACTGAAGCCGGACACCGGCCGCAGGCGGTCATAAGTGACTGCAATGACTCCCAGAAGCGGGCGATCAACTCGGCGCTGACGACGGCAGCTACAGCATCAGGCTCTGCAGTCGGGCGATTGAGATCTGCGCTGAATGGGGTCGAATCCGCTCTGGCGCAAGTCGAGTTTCACTTTAAAACCAAAGACAAAAATGACGTCAGACTGATTTTGGACAATCTCACTCGCGTCAAGGATCTCATCTCCGATGTCACTGGTTTTTCATGTGGTGGCAGTGTTTGCGAGAAGCATGGTAACTGGATTGCCTGGTCTCAGTTTACCGGTGCCACGATGCATGCGTGCGACATCTTTTTCAACCAGTCTCCGTTCGAGCAAGCACTGACAATTATCCACGAAGCTTGTCATGTGGTTTTTGATGCAGGCGATCCTGGCCAGAATGTCGAGGCGCTGAAACTGAAACGTGCCGAGGCGATGGTTAACGCCCAATCCTATGCCCACTACGCAATGGGCAAGTACACGCCTTAGCTAGGGGGGACCGAACATTTAGATGACCGCTTTCCCAGGTTCGCCGCGAATATTGAAAGGCGGGATCGTCCTGCTGGATCCGGACACGTTCACCGTGTTGCCGAACGGGATCATCGTGCTGCAGTACAACCCGGATACGCTGACGCGTTCGCTCAAGATCAAGGGTGCGGAAGAAGGTGGGGACCGCTCCGAAGCACTGCGACTGACGGGGCCGCCGGTCGAGACCTTCAAGCTGGATGCTGAAATCGACGCCACCGACCAGCTCGAACAGCCTGACCAGAATCCCAACACTGTGCAATACGGAATCTTTCCTCAGCTCGCCGCGCTTGAAATGCTTGTCTACCCGGCGAGCACCACTCTTCAGAACAATTTCACGCTTTCTCAACAAGGGACGCTGGAGATCATGCCCATGATGGCACCGCTCAGTCTGTTCGTGTGGAGTGCCAGCCGCATTGTTCCCGTGCGTCTCACGGATTTCAGCATCACGGAAGAGGCCTTCGACCCAACACTCAATCCCATCCGCGCGAAGGTAAGCCTCGGCATGCGCGTTCTCAGCATAGACGATCTGAACTTTTCTGACAAAGGCGGCAGCCTCTACATCACCTATCAACAACAAAAAGAAACGTTCGCCAAACTTAGCCAGCCCGGCAATTTTGCCGCGCTTGGCATTCGAGGAATTCCATGAGCAACCCGTTGATGCTCGATCCCGTTCAAGCGATGCTGGCGCAAACATCGCTGAAGAATACGCTTTTCACGGCCACGAGCCGGTATTTCGGGATCGACGCGCTCACCTACGTCGCGCCGCAAGGCACGACTATCGTTTACATCCAGCGGCGTTTCTTGCCCTCCCCGGATCGCTTTCAGTTGCTGCAGGAGCATAGCGTCACGCAGGGCGAGCGCCTCGACAACATCGCTGCTCAGTTTCTGGGAGATCCCACACTTTTTTGGCGGCTGTGCGACGCCAATAACGCCATGCGCCCGGAAGAGCTGACAGAAACCATCGGCCGCAAATTGCGGATTACTTTGCCCGAAGGCATTACCGGCACACAATTATGAACCGCGGATTCTACTTAACGCTGATGATGGGGTCCTTCACGGCAAGCCCCGTCCCTCAACCGGTCATCGACGCGCTGACCGAGGTCCAGGTGTCGTCCACGGTTGGCTCGCAGAGCGGCTTCCAGCTCAAATTCACCATGGGGAAAACTTCACCGCTGCAGCAGATGACCGGCTCAGGCTTCTTCGATCCGCGTCAACGAGTGATCATCGCCGTCACTGTCAATGGCTCGACCGAAGTCCTGATGGACGGAATTATCACCAAGCAGGATTACACGCCGAGCAGCGCGGCGGGCAAATCCACGTTGACAATAACGGGTTTGGATCTCACCGCACTCATGGATTTCATCGACCTGACTGGTATTCCCTATCCGGCTCTGCCCGAATTTGTAATCGTGGAAGGCATCTTGGCCAAATACGCCGTGCTGGGTGTGGTTCCTCTCGCGCTTCCGGCAAGCATTCCCACTTTTGAAAATCCGCTGGAGAGATTTGTTAAGCAAAATGGAACCGACTACAGCTATATCTCGGAACTGGCGAGCAATACCGGAGCCGTGTTTTATCTCGACCCCGGGCCTAACCTCGGCAAGAGTTTAGCTTATTGGGGACCTGATCTCAGCAAGATGTTCGGAGGCATGCAGCCGGCATTGAGCATTAACTTCGATGCGACCACGAACGTTGATTCATTGAGCTTTTCCTACGATGGAATGCTGTCCACCCAATACTTCGTCACCATTATCGAACCAAATACCAAACTTCCAATTCCTATCCCCGTTCCCAGTATTGATTTGCTCAAAGCACCTCTCGCGGCTCACTCTCCCACAGCGTTGAAGAGCAAACAACTGGGACCCGTGGCATTCAAGAATCCGGCCGAAGCCGCTCTGCTCGCATTGGCTTCCGAGTTCAAAACCGCGGACGCAATCACAGGCAGTGGCAGCCACGACGTCCTGCGGTATGGCCATGTCTTCAAGGCGCGCCAACTTGCCGCGGTTCGCGGCGCAGGTTCTTACTACGACGGCAAGTATTACGTGAAGAGCGTCACCCACAATATTAAGCGAGGCGAATACAAACAAAACTTCACTCTCGCCCGCGGGGGTGTCGGATCTTCCGTTTCCACGGTGAGCGTATGAGCAACGGGCAAACTTATTTCGGCATTTATCGCGGCACGGTGATCAACAACATTGACCCCATGCAATTGGGGCGCATCCAGGCGACCGTCCCCGACGCCGGAGGCATTACGCCATCCACTTGGGCGACTCCTTGCGTGCCGCTCGCCGGAAAACAGATGGGCACCTTCCTGGTGCCGCAGATCGGGGCGGGCGTTTGGATCCAATTTGAAGCAGGTGACCCGGATCGCCCTGTCTGGAGCGGCGGATGGTGGGGAATCGCCGCCGAGGTTCCGGCCCTGGCTTTGGCCGGCGTGCCCGGTGATCCCAATATCGTCCTGCAGACGACTTTACAAAATGCCGTCGTCATCAGCGATCTGGCGGGGCCAACAGGCGGAATCATGCTGAAAAGCACGACCGGTGCAACCGTCATCGTAAACGACACCGGGATTTACATTCAGAACGGAAAGGGTGCAAGCATCATCATGACCGGCCCGACAGTGACAATTAACAACGGAGCACTCGTCGTCGTGTAGTGACTCTGCCTGACTCGTGCGCTGCCGGAGTTGTTTTCGCGTCGCTTATGCTGGTCAGAAAGGAAACGCAATGCCTGGATTCCTCGTGCACGTCGGAGCCACTGTGCTGTGCTCCCATGGCGGGCAAGCCCAACCCACCGTACCGAATCCTCGCGTTTCAGTTTCGGGTCAACCGACCGTTGCAATGACCGCCCCTTACGTCGTCGCCGGCTGCGCGTTTCCTCCTCCTCCTGTGGCGAATGGCCCGTGCATTACCGGACAGTTCCTCACGGGTTCTGTGCGCATAACTTCAAACGGCCAGCCTTTGCTGCTTCTCGATAGCCAGGCTTTGTGCGTGCCAACGGGCACGCCACTTCTCATCACTGTGACGCAAACTCGCGTAACCGGAACGTGAATGCCAATGAATATCGACTTTCCATTTCATTTCGATGCACGCGGGCGCACCGCCCCCACGGGCGACGATGACCACATTCGCGACATGATTGAGGAACTGCTTTTTACGAGCCCTGGTGAACGCGTCAATCGCCCTGATTTTGGGAGCGGCCTGTTGCAAATGGTCTTTGCGCCGAACAGCCAGGAACTCGCTGCCGCTTTGCAATTTACCACCCAAGCGGCGCTGCAACGATATCTGGGAGATTTGATCGATTTGCAACAGCTCGAAGTCACGGCGGAGGATGCGACCCTCAGTGTTGTCGTGAAATACATCGTGCGGCGCACGCAACAGAGCCGCTCCGACACATTTGTGCGAGCCGCCCAATGAGCAGCTTTCAAACACCGAACTCTTATCTCGGCGCCTGCGGCCGGGATGCACGACAGGAGCGCAATACCGCTGCCCAAGCCGGGAGCACTGTGTGAACAACCAGCCTGATCCGAGCTGCAAAGAAAATCGCCGCCGCGGTATTGTGCGCGCTGCTCTGCCGATTGTGTTTGGCATTGATTTCATTGATGTCAGCGATGATCAACTGACCCTCGAAGTTTTCTTCCTCGGGAAAGCCCCGGACAAGGTTCGGCCTGCGAATGTTCTAATCGAAGGGGGTCGCAGCATTCGTGATATCAAGGCCAATACGGTCCGGCTGCAGCGCAACCAGGATCAAGGCCTCGATGACTCCATGGAGGTGGCACTCAACAAATCTGGCGACTTCTCAACCTATACGCTCCAGCTGGTCGCAGTGGACGATAAGGGGAATCCCACGGATAAGCCGATGGAGGGATTCGATCGCCTGTATGATTCCGCTGACTTTTCCTTCAAGGCTGGCTGCCCGAGCGACCTTGACTGCAAGACCCCGCACGTTTGTCCTCCACCTACTCGGACGCAGCCCGAGATCAACTATCTGGCGAAGGATTACGCCAGTTTCCGCCAGCTCATCCTTGATCGCCTTGCCCTCATCATGCCCGCCTGGCAGGAAAACCACATTCCTGACATTGGTATCATGCTGGTCGAGCTTCTCGCCTATGTAGGCGACTCTCTCAGTTACTTTCAGGACGCAGTTGCCACCGAAGCCTACCTTGGGACCGCGCGTCAGCGCATCTCTGTCAGACGCCACGCTCGTCTTGTCGATTATCGGGTGCATGAAGGATGCAACGCACGCGCCTGGGTGACCTTGTTTATCGATCCCAACACTCCTACCAAGCTCCCACTAAAGCCCAGCGACTTCTATCTCATTACAGGATTCCCGGGCTCGCCTGCGCCCGGGGTATTGCAGGCAGATGACCTGAAAACCGTCCCTCAAGGCAGCTACGAAGTTTTCGAACCTCTCGTGCAATCCCCGAACCAATCTATCCTTATCGATTCGGCGCACAGTGAAATTCACTTTTACACCTGGGGCAACGCTCAGTGCTGCTTGCCAAAAGGCGCGAGCTCGGCAACTCTCGTCGACAAATGGATCCCGATTGTCAGCGGTGGACAGGGGACCGCGCAATCTCCAGAGGTTGCACCCGTTCCCGCAGGTGCGCCCGTCGCTCCACTGGTTCCGGCAGCGCCCACTCCCGGCGCCACTTCCGACGATCCCCAAGGATACGTTCGAAATCTGCAGTTGAATGTCGGTGATGTGCTTATTTTTGAGGAAGTCCTTGGCCCTATCACAGGGAATCCCGCGGATGCGGACCCCACACATCGCCAGGCAGTCCGCTTGACCAAAGTCAAGCCGTGCATCGATCACCTCTATGATCAGTCCGTCAAAAATTCTGGTCAGCCGATCGTTCAGATCGAGTGGTGTTCAGAAGACGCGCTGCAATTTCCTTTGTGCATATCCTCGCGCCAGCCGCCACCCGATTGCGGCGATCTTAATAACGTCAGCGTCGCGCGGGGGAATGTAATTCTTGTCGACCATGGCGCCACCACGACCGAAGCATTGGGTTCCGTCCCGGCACTCTCTACCGCCACCGCCTGTCCCACAAAATGTTCGCCGGCGGAGACTTCCGTCATCCCAGCCAGGTTTCGACCTTCGACGACGGGAACTCCTTTGACATTTAGCCAGCCCCTTCCACCGTGTGGCTGCGCGAGCGCTTTCATCACGAACGATCCTCGCCAGGCTCTTCCCGACATCACTTTGGAAGGGACGCTCTCTACCCCGCAGGGCAACTTGACCTCGTCCTGGTCAGCCAAAAGCGATCTTCTTGAAAGCGGTCCCAAGGACTGTGATTTCGTCGTCGAGATGGACAACGACGGTGACGCGCACTTGCGTTTCGGCGACGGCACCCTCGGTCGAGTCCCAGACGCAGGTACTCAGTTCAGTGCAACGTATCGAGTCGGCAACGGCCCTGCGGGCAACGTCGGCGCGGAGACTATTTTGCACCTGGTCGTTCAAACTCTCACGGAAGGGGTAGGACAAATCATTCCGCGTAACCCTCTCGCGGCCAAGGGTGGAACCTCCCCGGAACCGCTCGAGGAAGTGAAAATGTTTGCTCCTTACGCGTTTCGCAAGATTCTGGAGCGCGCGATTACTGCAGACGACTATGCGTCCCTCGCTGCTGATAATTCCAGACGACTTTCCGAGCGTACGAGTTTGATTGCCGCCGCCTCAGCCACAACGGATTCTTCCCCTCCAGCTGCGACCATCGATGTCACTCACAAGGCACAGGAGGAAGAGCCTGGAGAGCTACCCACTATGGGCCCTGACCTTTGTATAACGCCGTTTCAACGCTTGCAGGCGGCCAAGGCCGTTTTGCGTTGGACGGGAAGTTGGTATGAGGCGCTGGTAGCCATTGATCCCCAAGGGTCCGAGGAAGCTAGTGATGAGGTGCTCCTTGAAATCGACGCCTATCTGGAGCCGTATCGCCGCATGGGTCACGACCTGGAAGTGAAGCCGGCGACCTACGTCCCACTGGATCTTGTTCTGACTGTTTGCGTCTTGCCGAATTACCAGCGGGCCCACGTCGAAGCCGCACTTCTCGACGTTTTTAGCAATCGCGCCCTCCCTGATGGACGCCTCGGGTTCTTCTATCCGGACAATCTCACATTTGGTCAGGGTATCTATACCAGCAGAATTATTGCGGCCGGTCAGAGCATTCCTGGGGTCCAGGAAATTCAAGTCACACGCCTGGAGCGATTCGAAATTGGTGAGCCTCTGCCCGGCGCTGAGAATCCGGGTGAGGAAGTGCCGCAGCATGGCGTTTTCTCCCTCGGGCCCTTCGAAATTGCGCGGCTTGATAATGATCCCAGCGCTCCGGAGAACGGCCGCTTGACTCTTGATTTGCGAGGTGGACGATGAAACCCACCTGCGGATGCTGTGCGGGAATTCAGATCGTTACTCCTGAGCTCGAAGCCAATCGCCCGGGCCTGCCTCCGATTGCCTATCGAGTCGGAACACATGCCACCTTTCTCGAGAGCATGATTGCGCGTCTCTCCAGCCTTTACCTCGACGTGCCTGCGGTCGACGGAAGCGGCTCCCTCACGCAGCTCTATCCGCTGAAGCAGCTCACCACGCGCGAACCTTCTGATCCCTCGATCGCTATCCTCGATGCTTGGGCAGTCGTCGCCGACGTACTCAGTTTCTATGAGGAACGCATTGCCAATGAGGGCTACCTTCCGACCGCCACGGAACGCCGCTCCATCCTCGAACTGGCGCGATTGGTCGGATACAAGCTTCGCCCCGGCGTGTCTGCCAGTGTTTTTCTTGCTTTTACTGTTGCCAACGCTTTCCAGGGCGTCATTCCGAAGGGCACGCGCTCGCAAAGCATTCCGGGCACTGGCGAGACGGCTCAGTTTTTCGAAACTTCCTACGATCTGCCTGCCCGCGATACCTGGAACAGTTTACGGCCTCGGCTCACCCGGCCCCAGGTCATCACGCTCGGTAATGACGGCCCGGGTAATCAAGCGTTACCCTTCGATTCCGGATCTGACGCCCGCACACGCGACACAATCTACTTCAAGGGAATCTCGACAAATCTTAAGTCCGGCGACGGGCTTCTGATCGTCTCGGGTGACGGTCCGGGACAACAAGTGTTGCGTTTCATCGCGTCCGTCGATGCCCAGGCCGATCAAAAGCGCACAGAAGTGGTACTGCAAGTTCCGCCGCCCCAACTCCAGACGAGTGGGCAAGGCGGGGCCGTTCAAGAGGCGGTTGCAACACTTCAAACGGCGCTCCAGCCGGTCATCAATGAGGTTTCGGGTGATTTCCCCGGCAGCGACATCGCCAGCCAGGTTGTAACAATCCTTCAACCCCTGTTGACGAACGCCGCGCTGCTCACCAGCGCTGCAGCCGTCGCGGCCTTGGTGAGCGCCGCCATTCCCCAGATTCAGGAGCTTCATGACGTCGCGGTAAAGCGGAAATTTACCCGCCTCGAGCCTTGGCTCGCTGACCTGCTGGCCGCGCTCAACAGCCTGGTCAATCAGTTGCCAAGTTTAGACGACGTAAAGGTTCTCGTTGCTGGCAGTTCGGCGCAGGCGACTCCCACTCTCGCGACCTCCTCTCTCGCCAACCTTGCAGCGATTCTCGATCAGTTGGCCACGCCACCCTCGCCGCAGCCGTCAAATCCCGCTCGCCTGACCCGCACCGTCAGCCAGGCGTTCTCGCCTGCATCTGACATCGCGCCCCGACTGCTCGCCGCCTTCAAACCTGCCGCCGCATCAACGCTATATAAGGCCTGGGCAAATGTTGGCACACCTCCCATACAGGTGCGGGTGTTCGCGATGCGTGTAAAGGCGCAACTTTTCGGCTATAACGCCCCGTTACAGATACACCTGGACGGCAGAGGAAATATAACTGGCACGGTAACTGATTGGCCGGTCGTCGTTCTAGGGAAAGGCAACGGTGCCGCCCCGCCACCGACTTGGCACGAGACCCCAAGTTTCGTCTATCTGGATTCGAGCTACGACAAGATTCTGCCCAACAGTTGGATTGTGGTTCAAACACCAAAGTCAACGATAACCACTGCGCAATTCCTGTACGCCAAGGCTGTCAACCCCGCTGCGCTGTCTCGCGGTGACTACGGCATGTCATCTAAAACCACTTTGATTGAACTGGGCTCGCCGACCAACCCGACCGACTCAACTCAGGACCTTAAGTGGATTACGCAAGACGAAAACGACGCTACGTTTCAACCGAGCAACACTCCCCCCGACGACGATTTCAAGGCGATTCGCGAAACGCTTGTCTACGCCCAAGCCGAGGCTCTGGACTTGGCAGAGGAACCCCTGGATCGCGACGTGGAAGGCAACGCCATTGAGCTTGACGGACTCTATGACGGCCTTGAGTCCGGCCGCTGGATCATGGTGTCGGGCGAGCGCACGGATGTTCCCAACGTTACCGGTGTCATCGGGAACGAATTAGCCATGATCGCCGCGGTTACCCAGGGACCGGGGAAGGACTCGTGCCGGGCCTACGGGACCAGCGATATCCCATTCACGCGGATCTACTACGTGACAGAGCCTAACAAGGCTGGCGACCGTCTCGTTGTCGGTGTTCCGGCATCGCTCCCGCCCCTCTTCCTGAATTCGATACCCGACCCTAACACGCCGGACGGCAACCAACAAATTTGTGACCCCGTTCAGCTTGCACCTGGGTTCTACGCCAATGCCTATGTACCCACAGCGGAAGAGCGAGGGGGTACCTTCAGCGCCTTTGCTGACACACTGCTTGACCCCGCCAGTGGTAACCCGCCTTTCCCCGGCGGGAATATTCCGCAGAACAGGTGGGACCCGAATGACGCGAATAACCCGACTCCCGTTTTTGCCTGGCGCATCAGGACGGTGACGAGCGGTTCTGATTCCATACACACGACGATTGCGTTGGCGAACGACCTTGCCTACAAGTATGACAGCACCAATGTCTCCATCAGCGCCAATGTCGTCAAGGCCACGCATGGACAAACCGTCGGAGAAGTTCTCGGCGACGGCGACGCAACGCAAACCTTCGATACTTTTGCCTTGCATCAGAAGCCCCTCACTTATATTTCCGCGGCCACACCCGACGGCGCGGATAGCACCTTGCTCGTGCGCGTCAACGAACTCGAATGGCACGAGTCGAGCGATCTGGCGGGACTCGGTCCCAAAGACCACGGATACGTCACGCAAACCGACGATAGCGATCAGACCACGGTGGTGTTCGGCAATGGCGAGCACGGGGCCCGCGTCCCTAGCGGCACTGCCAACATCAAAGCCACCTATCGTTACGGCATTGGCAGTCCTGGAAATGTTCAACCAAGTCAAATCAGCCAACTCGCCACGCATCCGCTCGGCGTTCAAGGTGTCATCAATCCGCTGGCAGCCACGGGAGGCGCGGACCGCGATACCACCAATCAGGCGCGCCGTAACGCCCCTGTTGCTGTCATGGCCCTCGATCGCCTGGTTTCCACCGACGACTACGCCGAATTTGCCAGGACCTACGCTGGCATCGGCAAAGCCTCCGCCGTTCGCCTTTCCGACGGCCGCCGCCAACTCGTTCACGTCACCATCGCAGGGGCAGGGGATATCCCCATTGATCAGAATTCCGACCTCTACAACAATCTGATTCAGTCCCTCTTGAATTTCGGTGATCCTCATCAACCCCTGCAAGTCTGCGTTCGCAAAGTCCAATTGCTGGTGATTGCCGCGGGCGTTCAAATTTTTCCCGATTACGCATGGGAGGACATAGAGCGGCAGATTCGTACGGCGGCCCTTGACGCCTTTAGTTTTGACAATCGCGACCTCGGCCAGGGCGCGTTCCTGAGCGAACTCATTGCTCTCATTCAGAACATCGAAGGCGTCTCCTATGTTGACGTGCAAATCTTCGACTCGGTCGCCGAGGACGTTACCGCTGCGCAGCTCGCTGGCCTCGCGGCAACTCTTCAGCGCAAGCCTCATGTCGCCGCTCAACTTGCGCGCCTGAACCCGAATTTCGACCCCACTGCCACGTCCGATCCCTGCCCGCGCTTCCTGGCCGCAGAACTTGCGGTCTTGTCCCCGGACATCCCGGACACGTTAATCCTCACGCAAATCGGTGGCTCATGAAATCCACACTTTCCTTCACGGGGTATTTGCCATGACCGCAGCGACCCAAACACCAAGCCGCGCAGATCGCCTCTACGATCTCATTCCTGTCGTATATCGTCTGCGGGACGCGAACCAGGGCTATCCGCTGAAAGCGCTTCTACAAGTTATTGCCGAGCAGGTGAATCTGGTAGAGGATGACATTACGCAGCTTTACGAGAACTGGTTCATCGAAACCTGCCAAGACTGGGTTGTTCCGTACATTGGATCTCTTATTGGTTACAGGCCGCTGTTCGACGTCAACGAAACTGGCGACGTTGTTACGCCTCAGGGACAAGAGCGTAATCGCATTCTGATTCCCCGCGCGGAAGTTGGCAATACCATCCGCTTTCGCCGCCGCAAGGGAACGATTCGCCTGCTCGAGGAAATGACCACTGTCATTGCCGGGTGGCCCGCGCGCGCTGTGGAATTTTATCGTTTGCTCGGCGTCACTCAGAATATCGACTACCTCCACATGGACCGTGGCCGCATCGCCGAACTCCGCGACGGCGATGCGCTCGACAATATCGGGAATTCTTTCGATGAATTTGCCCACACCGTTGACGTTCGGCGGGTGAATTCTCGCCACTTTCCCGGCTCGCCAAATATCCCGGAAGTAGGCGTCTTTCTTTGGCGGCTGAAGTCCTACTCGGTGACCCTGGGGCCGGCCTATTGCTACGAGGAAGAGTCGCCCAACTGCTTTCTCTTCAGCGCTCTCGGCAATGACACGCCCCTGTTCACGGCTCCGCGCAAAACCCTCGGTCGACAGCCGTCAGAGCTGGATGTCCCAACGCCCATCCGGCGCCGGAGTTTCGAGACGCAGGAAACGGCAGAGAAGCCCGGCGCCACCACGTCTGGCGTGCCCTTTTATTATGGGGATGGCAAGAGCTTGCAGATTTGGACGGGTTGGCCGCGTCAGGCCGTCGCCGCTTCGTCCGTCGTGCCGGCCGATTTGTCCAACTGGAAATACCGCCCATCCGCGAACCAGGTCGCCGTTGATCCCGCGCTGGGGCGGATCGTGTTCCCTCCAGCTCAGGCGCGCAAACAAGCCGTCTGGGTCTCCTACTACTACGGATTCAGCGCCGATATGGGCGGCGGTGAATATGAGCGGCCCATCTCTCAACCTGCGGATTCTGTGATTTATCATGTCGGTGAAAACGAAACGCTCAAGCGCATAAACGCTGCCTTGCAGGCGTGGCAGACCGACGCCCCGCAGCACGCCGTTATCGAAATCACGGATAGTGGTATTTACGTCGAGCAAATTCGTGTCATCCTGAGGCCCAACCAAACGCTTCAGCTGCGCGCGGCTAACGGGAAGCGGCCTAGCATTCGCCTGCTGGATTGGCAAAACGCCCAACCGGACAATTTGAGTGTGACAGGGGAGGCTGAGTCGTGGTTCACGCTGGACGGTCTGCTCGTTACCGGGCGCGGTGTCCAGATCGAAGCGGGCGTCACCGGTGTGACCATCCGGCACTGCACCCTGGTTCCTGGCTGGGGTCTTCAATGCAATTGTGAACCCAGCCGCGCGACCGAACCCAGCCTCGAGCTCATTGACGGACCCGATTGCCTCACCATCGAGCACAGTATTGTTGGCGCGATCCAGGTGGATCGGGACGAAGTGAAGCAGGAGCCTCTGCTTCTTCGCATATCCGATTCCATTGTGGATGCTACCAATCCGGACAGCACAGCTCTGGGCGCGCCAGGCAGTCTTTGCGCCCATGCTGCTCTAACCCTGCTTCGATGCACGGTCTTCGGACAGCTACAATCCCGAGCACTCGACCTCGCTGAAAATAGCATTCTGATCGGTGTAGCTCGTGTCTGCCGGCGCCAGCAGGGTTGCATTCGATTCTGTTACGTCACGCCAGGCTCCCGCACTCCCCGCCGGTACGAGTGCCAGCCGGATTTGGTCACGCGTGCGGTGGACGCTCTTTTCGCTCGCAATGACATCACACCGCAAGAGAGAGACACCCTCAAGCAGAGCGAGCAGCTGCGCGTCGAACCCGAGTTCAACAGCACACGCTACGGAACACCTGTGTACTGCCAGCTTGCAGACGCCTGCGCCGCGGAAATTGTGCGCGGCGCCGAGGATGAATCAGAGATGGGAGTCTTTCACGATCTTTTCCAGCCTCAACGCGAAGACGCTCTACGCGCCAGGCTGGATGAGTTTACGCCTGCCGGCATGGATGTTGGCATTCTGTTTGCCACCTGAGAGGAACCGTCATGAAAGCTGATCTTACGCGCAACACGTTTCATCCTTTCAAGAACTTCACTCGTGTTCTCATGCAACAGGGCCGCGTCCAGATCGACGCCGACTGGAATGAGCAGGCAGCCATTCTGACTCGCTATTTGCGCTCGCTCGCTGCAGATATCATTGGTCCGCAAGGGGGACCGCAAGAAGATCTTGGCTTCGCGATCTCTCCCCTCACGGTTACGCCAAAGGTTGGCACGGACTTCGCCATCAGCGCCGGCGACTACTACGTTGACGGCATCCTCTGCGCGAATGATCCGACTCCCGTTGCTGTTAGCTATATCTCCGGCACAGAGTGGCAGGTTCGCGCCGAGGTCTGGACGGTCGACGGTATCTCCTTCGCCAAAGGCCAGCTTCTCGAAGCCTTCGATACGGCCAGCCCTCCGAATCGCGCTCTAACCCGAATTACGGATGTAAATGAAGCCAGCCGAATCCTCTCGCTAGATGCTGGCTTCAGCTCCATCAACCCCAGTGCCACTCCCCGCGTCCGTCATGTTCTCACCTACACCACCCAACCAGATTACCCGATTCCCCAGAGTGATCTGACCTCGGGCGTGACCTACCGGGTCTACCTCGACGTGTGGGAACGGCTTATAACCCCTGTGGAAGACGACAGTATCTGTGAAGTCGCACTCGGTGGCGCGGACACGGCAGCCCGCGCCAAGCTGGTGTGTCAAGTAAAGTGCATGCAAGCCAGTACGTGCGGGACGCCACAAGATCTCATCAACGCGTTTCAACCGCACAATCGGGGCTTCTTGAAAGCGCGGACGAAGTCGAGCGCTGCCTCCGCGGACCCCTGCATCATCTCCCCTAATTCACGCTACCGCGGCCCCGAAAACCAGTTATACCGGGTTGAAATTCATACCGGGGGAGTTTTGAGAGGTAACTCCCCGAGCGGCCCCACGTTCAAATGGTCCCGCGAAAATGGATCCGTTGTGTTCCCAATCACCAGTGGGGGCGGCACGAATGTTGTGACGCTGGAGACGCTGGGCCGCGACGACCGGTTCGGCCTTGCGGAAGGGGATTGGGTAGAAGTCCAAGATGATGTCTCGGTTCTCCTCAATCGTGTCGACAACCTTCTCCAGGTTCAGTCCATCGACCGCACCACTATGCAGGTGACACTGAACGGAACACTTAGTTCGAGTGTTGGCAACGATCCCACGAAACATCCTCTTCTCCGTCGCTGGGATCAAAGACAGGGCGATGAAGCAGCAGGAGGGCTAGTCCTGAACAGCGCGGACCACGCCATTCAGATTGTGGAAGGTACGGGTGACACTAATTGGCTCGATCTTGAGGACGGAGTTCAGATTCAGTTTCAGAAGCCGGACAGCGATGCAAATGCAACTAGCTACCGAACTGGCGACTATTGGCTGATTCCCGCACGGACAGCCACCGGGAATGTCGAGTGGCCCACCGAAATCGGTATAGACAGCCAGAAAAACCCAATCATCGTGCCAGCGGCGCTCCCTCCTCTCGGGGTAACGCATCACTATGCGCCGCTAGCGATCTTCGTTGCGGCGGATGGCACGGCCGGCCAGGTACTCAACACGTGCCAATGGCAGTTTAAAGCTTCGGCCGGACCAGCGTAAGGAGTTTCACCATGTTCAAATCGGTCGATATTCTAGTCGGGTTATCCGTGGTCATGCTGGTGGTCAGCATGGCCGTCACGGTTCTCACGCAGCTTGTTACCACGTCGCTTAACACGCGCGGCGGGCATTTGATGCGTGGTCTGGGAGATCTGCTGCAACATCTCGATCCCTCTCTGACGGCGGAAATTTCAAAGGAGATTTCCAAGAATATTCTGAAGGATCCGCTTGTCAGCGATCTCGGCACTCGGTGCGGCACGGTCATCGGTCGCGGCGAGTTCGTCAAGATGCTGCTGGACCTTGCAGCAGGGAATGGCTCGGCGCAGTTAAAGCCGGATGCGCTCAGTGCTCTCAAGTCCGCGATGCAGAAAAATGGCATCGCCGATCCACAAGCGGCCGTGGAAGATATCCGCTCCTTCGCGCTGACGCTCGAAAAATCGAACCCCGAACTCGCGAATGACGTACGTACGAATATGGCGATCATGCACGAAGCCGGGAGCCAGTTCGTCGCCAAGATTAACGGGCGGTTCGATCAGATCATCGATCGTGTCGCTGCCCGCTTCACCTCCAGTACGCAACTGGTTACGATCGTCCTCGCCCTAACCGTTGCGTTTGCGATCCAGCTGGACGCGATCGGTCTGGTCAACCGTCTTTCGACAGATGCTCAGTTGCGCCAAAACCTTATCCAGGCCGGCAACAACATACCTCAGGGGCAAACGTCCGCCGGCGTATCCTCACAATCTTCGAGCGTCGCAGCTGCGACTAAGCCGGGAGGGGATCAAATCGCAGGCGCGGACAGTTCGCAAAAAAAATCTTCAGCGCCAGTCTTGACGGCGCCCCCCAACAACCCCGCGCCGAAAGATGCCAAACCCGATTCAAAGGACGCGACGGCTGCTGCTACCCAGCCCGAAAGCGCCAATGGCGTGGCGACCCAGCCCCCTTCGGCTACAGCACCAGCCCCAATCGTTCCCGATCGCGTGGTCTCCGATGTGGACGCCATCCTTGGAAGTACAGGGTTGATTTCTGCCCCCGATTGGAACAATTTCAGCCTGCGAAAAGTGCTCGGTATCTTGCTTTCGGCCGTGCTGCTCAGTCTGGGAGCGCCCTTCTGGTATCAGACGCTGAAGACAGGCCTTCGCCTGCGCTCATCAATGGCCGATAAGGACGATGCGCAAAGGCTGGAAAGGCAAACTACACAGGCTCCACAGCAAGACTCATCGGCTACCCCGGCAGGGATGGTCTCCGGCAGTGGTGCGCTGGACGGCGAGAAAGGTGATTTGAGCGCCATGGGCGAAATGGGTTAAAGGGCGGAGGACTTGCTGATGAAGAAGGAATGGATAGGATGTTCGCCGAATAACTATCGGCAGGGCCGCCCCGTCGGTTTTCGCCCGGAACTAATCGTTATCCATGTGATTGTCGGATCGCTCCTGAGCGCTGACAGGTGGTTCAACAATCCTGCAGCATCCGTTTCGGCTCATTACGGTGTGGGGTGTGAGGGCCAGGTTCATCAATATGTTGCGGAAACCGACACCGCGTTCCATGCGGGGGTCGTCGTAAATCCTGATTGCGAGCTCGTTCTAGACCGGCCGCACGTAAATCCAAACTATTACTCCATTGGGATCGAGCACGAAGGTCAACCGGGCGATCCCTGGACGGATGAGCAGACGGCGGCGAGCGCGGCGCTCATCGCCGAAATAGCGCAACGCTGGAGTATCCCGATCGACGATCGACACGTCATTCAGCATCACCAGATTCGTGCATCGAAAACATGTCCAGGCGGCCAGCAAAAAGTGGCGCTGCTTATTGCGCGCGCTCAGATTTTGCCTGGTCAGGATGCTCCTGTTGCGCCCACGCAGACTCTGCCAGTTCAAGATGCTCCTGTTGCCCGCGTTCCAGCCGGGCCTGTTCAGCCTGTTCCTCCTGCGACCGTCCTGGCCACGCCTGTTCCATCTGTTTCCGCCGGTCTGGGCGAGGTCCGGACAGTGTTAAAGGTCCGTGTTCGCAAGGGTGCTCCGAGTACAAGCGCTCGCGAAGTAACCGTGCTTCCGATTCACACACCCTTCAGGCCGGCCGCTGCTGTGATTGGGGAGAGCATTCAGGGAAATGCAGCATGGTATCGCGACGCGGACGGCAATTTCATTTGGGCCGGCGGCACTGACGCGCCGCATCCCACGACTCGAATGCAAGAACGCCGCGATTCTGGATAAGGCGCCTTGTGCGGCCCTGAATTCCGGCTCAGCTTCGGATTTCAGGCTCAGGCGTGTTTGTGAGCAATTCAGACCAGAGTTCCGTCTCGACCGAGAAACTTGAATTCGATTCTCGTTCCCTAGCTACCGAATCGCCTGCCCTGCGTTGCAGCAGCCAATCCGTCCGAGCGAGAGGAAGCAAAGCAGATGCTGGAGCCGAGGCCCGGACTTGAACCGGGGACCTGTCGATTACGAATCGACTGCTCTACCAACTGAGCTACCTCGGCTTCGCGTAATTCACTCTAGCATCGCGCGGAAAAAACTGTCAAACGCTGCGGTGAGGGCTGCTGCGAGAAACGCCTATCGCGAAAACGAATACATCAGCCAGCCGATCCCGATGGCCACCAGGAGGAACGTCAGGAATGCCCAGGCGAAATACTTCGCGCGTTCCGTTGCCCCGCGCTTGGACAGAAACGCAAAGGTCAACGACACGACGAAGGCGAAGAACACTAAAGCTTGAAAATGAGTTAGGCCGGCAAACAGTCCGTTCATCTAAATTTTCCGCCGACGGCCGATTTCATAGGCCTCAAGAACCGTCAACAAGTTTAGCATCCCGGCCGTGGCGAACATCCGTGTCCCATAGTCTCCGGACGCGTGCGCAATATCGGGCCCCGCAGTCTGGATCATGTGCGCTAAAAAATAAAATCCTCCTGTGCCCAAGTCCGCGAAAAATCCGAGGCGATCGAACATGTCGGCCGGATTCCCGCCGAAGACTCCTCCGCGCATAGCCAAACCGGCGCACGCCAATCCTCCGACGCACAGGAAATAAACGACCGCCTTACTCCACTGCCGCAGCAGCAGGTGTCCCAGCCCCGGAATGGCCCAACCCGCGACCGCTGCGGAGATTCCGAGCGCCGGACTGCCTGTGTTTTGGTCGTTTTTGACTGCTTCGCTCACGTCGATTGTCCTCAACCCAGCAGCGCCAGCATTTCCGTCTGCGCCGGGCCCGTCACGTGCGCATTCCGTTCTTCCACATACACGTTGACTTCACTGCGCACGCCGAATTCGGGCAGGTAGATTCCCGGCTCAATCGAAAAGCACGTGTGTGGGATGAGACGCCGCACGTCGCGTGTTTCCAGGCCGTCCATATTCGCGCCCGTGCCGTGAACTTCCTGGCCGATATTGTGACCGGTGCGGTGCACGAAATACTTTGCATAGCCCGCCTTGCGAATCACCTCGCGTGCCGCGCGGTCTACTTGCCAGCCTTCGATCGCGCGCCCGGCCTTCACGCCGTTCTGTACGAAGGCGACGGCCGCGTCGCGTGCATCCCGCACGATCCGAAAAATCTTTGCATACTTTTCCGGCACCTTGTCACCCAAATATCCCACCCAAGTAATGTCGTAGTACACGCTATTGGGCGCCAGTGTTTTTCCCCACACGTCGAGCAACAGCAGATCGCCTTTGCGCACTGGCGCGGACACTCGTTCATTCGGCTCGTAGTGCGGATCACCTGAGTGCGGGCCGACCGCGACGATCGGCGGCGAATCGGACGTCACACCGCTGGCGCGAAATTGTCCCATGATCCATTGCTGCAAATCGTATTCCGTGAACGCTTCATTCGCTCGTACGCGACGCGAGGCTTCGGCAAACGCCGACTGCGTGATGCGGTCGATCTCACGGCCCGCCACTCGATGAGATTCGAGCCGCTCGGGGGTCCACGCCGCTTCAAACAGCTGCACCAGGTCCGCCGAGCTTACCACCTTGCAGCCTTGCGCGCGAATCAGTTCGACGGTCCCGGCGTCCACAAGCGATATATACGGGATCTGATTCTTCGGCGAATATTGCATGGCCACTTTTTTCGCGCGCCCGACGAGTTTTTTCAGATTCTTTTCCAATTCCTCGGCCGCTGCGTAGACCATCTTTTCGCCGGGCAGCGAGTCCAGAGCCGCTGCTTCGATGCGGTGCACCAGCTTTCGCGGCGCTCCTTTCGCGGGAATCATGTAGAACCAGCGGCGCTTCGCCATGGCGTGCTCAAGCCCGAGCACGCGGTAGGCGATGGGGTCGCGATGGAGGATGTCGTAGAACAGCCATCCGTCAAGCGTCTGATCTCTCAAGGCCTTCTGGATGGCATCAATATCGGGCATGTGGTTTGCTTCAGGAATCCAACCGCTGCATGCAACAGATTTTAGTCTGCCAGCGCGCGAACTGCCTCGGGAGTCACGCCGCGAACTTCCACGCGCTTCGTGCGGCTATGCTCTCCCGCCGCGATTCTAACAGCCGAGAGCGGCACTTTCAAACTTGCCGCCAGAAATCTCCGCAACGCCTCATTTGCGCGATCATCCACAGGCGGCGCGGTCAGGCGAATCTTGAGCCCCTCTTCCCATTCCCCTACGATTTCGTCGCGGCTGGCCCTCGGCTGCACGCGCACCGCGAAGCTTACCGCGCCGTCTTTTTCGGTGATCCGCACAAATGACTAATCTTCCCTTCGTTCCCCGAACAACGCCGTGCCGACTCGGATTTCGGTCGCGCCCTCTTCGATGGCGATCTCGAAATCGTGCGACATCCCCATGGAGAGCACAGGCAAGATATCTCCGCCGAGTTGCACACGCAGCGCATCGCGCAATTCCCGCAGTTGCCGAAAATAGGGGCGCACCTTCTCCGCATCCTCGAAGTAGGGCGGCACACCCATCAGCCCGAGCAATTCGAGGTGAGGCAACCGGTGCACTGCCTCCACCAGGCGCAGCGATTCTGCGTCGCTCACGCCGGATTTCGTGGCCGTAGGGTCGAGCCTCACTTCAAGTAGCACGCGAAGCCGCGCCGCTTCCCCCCAACTCCCGCTCTTCTCTGTGCTCTCTGTGCCCTCTGTGGTGAATCCTTTCTTAGCCCTTTCAAGCCGGTCCGCCAAAGCGATGCTGTCCACCGAGTCGATCGTATGAAACAACTGCAGTGCTCGCGCTGCCTTGTTGCTTTGCAAGTGCCCGATAAAATGCCATGTCGCATCGAGGTCCGCCAGGGAGGCGTATTTCGACTCCCACTCCTGAACGCGATTCTCACCGAAGTGGCGCACGCCTGCCTCATACAATTCGCGAATTTGCGCGGCTGAGTGCGTCTTCGAGACGCCGATCAGAGTAATATCTCCAGGCCTGCGCCCTGCTCGCGACGCCGCACGCTCAATGCGTTCGAGCGCGTGGGTCAGGTTTTCAGCCATCTCTTTGGACGTGGAACTCACTGCGCGAATTCTAGCACGCGCCCTGGCAGATCCTTTCGCCCACTCGGGAGTTCCTTGCGACGATGCCGCGCACACGTTAGACTGAAATCCACCCCATGATGGCACGCGGAAAATTGATTGCGCTCGAAGGGATCGACGGTTCGGGCAAGCGTACGCAACTGGACCTGCTGGCGCATACTCTAGAAGCGCGGGGACTATCCATCATGCGCATCAGTTTCCCACGTTATGATTCTTCTTTCGGCAAACTCGCTGGACGCTATCTCAACGGCGATTTCGGCCCTCTGGAAGCTGTAGACCCTCACCTCTCCGCCCTGCTTTATGCCGGGGACAGGTTTGAGGCCAAAGGCGAAATCGAATCAGGCCTAATGGCAGGAAAGCTTGTGCTCGCCGATCGCTATATTGGTTCCAATCTCGCGCACCAGACAGAACGAGTCCCCTCCGACCAACGCGACGAATTTCTCGCCTGGCTGAAGCATATCGAATACGGCATCTACGGCCTCCCGGTCGAGGACTTGGTTGTATATCTGCGCATCCCCGCGCCAGACGCGTATCGCCTGATCGGATTGAAAGCCCCGCGCAGCTATACTTCGCATCGACATGATATTTTGGAAGCGAACGTGACTCATCTCGAACAAACCGCCGGGATTTACGATCGCCTGGCAACTGAACACAATTGGGTGCGCATCGACTGTACCAATCTGGCGTCCGGGATTTTGTATTCGCCGGAGGAAATTCATCGGGCGTTGTTCAAAGCGGTGGAATCGCGCGTTCTTTCCCAGGCGCCGGCGTCGCAATGAATCGCAGGAGACAGTCGTGAGTTTTTCTGAATTCATCGGCAACGCGCGAACGGTGGTAGCGCTCCGTGGCATGCTTGCGAGTGAGCGAGTCCCGCATGCCATGTTGTTCTCTGGGCCGCGCGGGGTCGGCAAATTTACACTCGCGCGAATGTTCGCCCAGGCCGCAAATTGCGAACGGCTTCGCGACGATTTCTGCGGCGAGTGTGCCCCGTGCCGCCGCATTGCCCTGCTCGCGGACACGCGTCCCCTGATCGAGCAGGGGCTGGCCCAGCGAGGTGAACGCCCTGACGCCGCCACGGTCGAACGCGTCCCGCTGCTGCTCGAAACGCATCCCGATGTCTGGGCCATCGTCCCCGATCCCGTTCGCCTGAAGGACCCCATGGCGCACCCCGTTCTGCGTATGGCTCAGCTGCGGGCCGTCCAGCGAGCTGCCTACTTCAAACCCCAGGGACGCCGGAGGGTTTTCATCCTCGATGGCGCGGAAACCATGCGTTGGGACCTCGCGAACATCTTCCTGAAGATCCTGGAAGAGCCGCCCGAGTCCGCCACATTGATCCTACTTGCGCCCAATCCGTATCTGCTTCAGCCAACGATTCGTTCTCGTTGCCTGCAGTTTTCCTTTACTCCGCTAGCTGCCGCCGAGGTCGAGGAAATTCTCAGCGCGCGCACGGAAATGAAGCCCGCGGAACGCAAGCTCGCCGCGCAGCTTTCCGAAGGAAGCCCCGGCGCGGCGATGGACCTTAACCTCGAGGCCGCCGTGCAGCTGCGCCGTGATTGCCTGACAGTCCTCGAACGTTCGATCGAGCTGCGCGGCGTCTCCAATTTATTCGCGAGCACTTCCGCGCTTGCCAAGAACCAGGAAGTCGCGTTTGAAAATATCCTGGAAGTGTTCTATAGTCTCCTCACGGACCTGCTTGATTTGTCCTGTTCTCCCTCGCAAAAGGTGTTGCGAAATCCGAGCTTGCGTAAGGAACTCGAAGCACTAAGTAAGCGGGTGAACGTCAGTTGGGTTAGTAAAGCTGTCGGGGGATTTGATGCGCTGCACGCCAGGCTGCGGCGAAACATTAACCGGTCGTTGGGCCTGGATGCCGTGGCTGTTTCCCTGGCCCGGCCTGCGCCGCATACAGGAAATTCCGTATCGCAATAAAGACGTAACCGTGATCTACTGCTGCGCATCATAGCTGGTGAGTCGTTCTCTTTGTCCTTGCACTTCCAAACTAAGAAGGAGTCCTGTTGTGAACCGCAAGCTATTTCGCCCCACTCTCACAGAAGTTAAGGAACCACCCCACACGAACCGCACGCATTTAGCGGGACCGCAACCGCATAAGAAGCCGGCTCCTCCCGAACAAACGCATGCGGAGAATTTTTACTGGATCAAACAAATGCAGGCGCGCACGCCGGTGGTCGTCGTTCTGAACGGCGGGGAAGCCTTGCACGGAACGGTCGAGTGGTATGACCGTGACTGCATTAAACTGACCCGAACAGGAAGCCCCAATCTTCTGATCTATAAACAATTCATCGTTTACGTGTATAAAGACGGAGAAGAGGCTGCAATCGGCGGGTCGAACGGACAATAGCTCTAGTTTTACTTGAGTTTCGTGTCTTAGGGCCCCCGATAGGCACTCGGTTTCGGGCGGCTCATTCTTGAGCGACTTTTGTCGGCTATCGCTGGCTAGTCCTTTTCCCGACCTTTTGAATGTTTGCGGCTCGCTTCGGCGGGATGACCGCAAAGGTCATGAGGGCTTTGCTGACTAGCCGCCGGTCCCCGTCGAATACTTCGCAATCTACCACGCTTGTACTTCTTCCCTGACGCAACACACGTGCATCGGCCCTGATTTCGCCTCGCTCGACGGCTTCAAGAAAATTGATCTTCATTTCGATGGTGACGACTCGGGCCCCAACAGGCGCGGCCAGGAAGGCTGCGAAGCCCCCGGCCGTATCGGCCAGCATAGCCAAAACCCCGCCGTGAACGACGCGATGGATTTGCTTGTGCAAATCGAGCACGGGCATCCGGAAAACTGCCCGGCCGCGCTCGGCCTTCTCCAGAACAAACCCGAAGTGGTTGATGGGATTGCTATGGCGCAGACGTTCAGAAGCGCGCGCCAGCGCGGCCTTACTTAGTTTTCCCCATGGTTGCATCTTCTTGCGCCTTTCGCCAAGCCGCAACAGAACGTGGATGAATTATTCCCGGTCGATTCAATTTCCTGGAAACGCCATTGCGTCGATGCGAGGGATTCAGTAGCGCCGGCGTTCCGCCGGCTCATTGTTCCTTCTTAAAACGTCAACACCGCTGGCCCTTCGTGCCTCAGGGCAAGCAAGATGCCGGCGCCACGTCGGCATGCCGCCACAACTGGCCCGAAAAGCTTGATACCTGGTAACCATCGCCTGCGTCTAATAGACGCGTATCCGAAGGTCGGGAATCTAACACCCAGTGGGAGCCCGCGCAACAGAATCGTTGTCGCGTGGAAGGTTCGATTTGCTAGACTCTTGGTATCACAAAAAATCTAAGACCCGTTATCAACTTCTCTTTAGGAGCGAAACGAGAGAAACGCCCGGGGACACATGAAAATTGGGATCACTTGCTATCCGACTTACGGCGGTTCAGGCGTCGTCGCGACCGAGCTGGGAATGGAGCTCGCGGCGCGCGGCCATGAGGTACATTTCATCAGCTATGCGCCGCCGATCCGCCTTACGGACACGAACGACCATATCCAGTTCCACGAAGTGGAGATTTCCAGCTATCCTTTGTTCGACCACGCGCCATACGCGCTGTCTCTTGCAGTAAAGATGATGCAAGTGGCCGAATCGGAGGCGTTGGACCTGCTGCACGTCCACTATGCGATCCCTCATTCGGTGAGCGCATTTTTGGCCCGTTCCATGGCGGCGCCGCGTCGGCTGCCGTTCATTACGACTCTTCATGGAACGGACATCACGCTAGTCGGGAACGACCGAAGCTTTTTGCCGATCACAAAATTTTCAATCGAGCAATCAGACGGCGTGACGGCGATCTCCCACTACTTGAAGCAGCGCACGCTCGATGAATTCGACATCAAGCATCCGATCGAAGTGATCCCGAATTTCGTGAATTGCGATCTATATTGCCGCAAGGACGATCCTGCCCTGCGCGCCGAGTGGGCTCCGGAGGGCGAACCGATCCTCATGCACCTGTCGAATTTCCGCCCCGTCAAGCGCCTTACGGATGTTGTCGAGATCTTCGCCCTCGTGCGTGAGAAAATGCGCGCCAAGCTTGTCCTGATCGGCGACGGACCCGACCGCGCCGCCGCCGAGTATATCGTTCGCAAGAAAAAATTAGTCCGCGACGTCCATTTCCTCGGAAAGCAGGATCGCGTCTATCAGTACCTCTCTCAAGCAGACTTGTTCTTGCTGCCTTCGGATATGGAATCCTTCGGCCTGGCGGCGCTCGAAGCCATGGCTTGTGAAGTCCCTGTGGTGGCCTCGAACGTGGGCGGCCTGCCCGAAGTCATCGAGCACCGAGTGGACGGATACCTTCACGAGCCGAGGGACGTCAAAGCGGCCGCGGGATATGCGCTCGAGATATTGTCCCGGCCGGATCGCGGGCGCGCGATGGGACAAACTGCCCGCATCAATGCCAAGAAAAAATATTGCGCCAATGACGTCATTCCGCTGTATGAAGATTACTATCGCCGGGTTATTGGTGCTGTCGCCGCCACACACGCGTGATGTCCTTCGAGGGAATGCCCTCAGTGTTCTCTGTGGCTTTTCTCTGTGTCCTCTGTGCTAAATTCCGAAAAGCTCAACACAGAGGCCACAGAGAACCATTGAGAACCACAGAGAAGGTCTGCCCCCGATCCTAAGACATATGGGCTGATGTTATCGAGGCAATGCGGCGGTTGCCGATTGTCCGCGTCGATCAAGTGTGGGAACATTCTGCTTGTGTCTAATCGCTTTCGTGCGCTCAAACACCGCAACTTTCAGCTCTTCTTTGCTGGCCAGCTTGTCTCGCTCATCGGCACATGGATGCAGTCGACCGCGCAGCTCTGGCTCGTTTACAAAATGACAAATTCGCCGGCTCTGCTCGGCATATTCGGATTCGCCAGCCAAATCCCGATTCTCTTTTTGGCCTCAGTCGGCGGTTATGTCGGAGACCGGTACAACCGCCATAAAGGAGTCATCTGGACACAAACGGCAGCTATGATTCTTGCCTTCATGCTGGCCGCACTGACGCTGCTCGGCGTCGTGCGTGTGTGGGAAATCATTCTGATCGCGTTTCTTGCCGGCATCGTCAATGCGTTCGATGTGCCGATCCGCCAGGCGTTTCTGGTGCAAATGGTGGGCAAGGAAGACCTGCCGAACGCCATCGCGCTGAATTCGTCCATTTTTAATGCAGCACGAGTCGTGGGTCCGGGCATTGCCGGCTTCGCCATCGGCTGGTTCGGCGAGGGCTGGTGTTTTTTCCTGAACGGCGTCAGTTTTCTGGCGGTGATCATTGCGCTTCTGATGATGCGGCTCGATAAGTTCGAGCCCCGCACAAGCAAAGGTTCACCGTTGCAAAACTTTGTTCAGGGATTCCGCTTCGCGATGAGCGATCGGCCAATGCGCTCCGCGCTCTTGCTGGTGAGCCTGATGAGCATGTTCGGTCTGCAATATTCCGTGTTCATGCCGATCTTCGCCCGGGATATCCTTCACGGAGGGCCGCGCATGCTTGGGCTGCTGATGCTGTGCGCGGGAGTTGGAGCTGTCAACGGCGCGCTGCATTTTGCCGCGTGGACGAACTACAAGAGCCTCGTCGAATGGATTGCAGGAAGCGCCACTGCGTGCGCGTTGGGACTCATATTTTTTTCACAGTCGCGCGTCTTCTGGCTCTCGGCGCTGACATTGGTGGCCGTGGGTTTTTCGGCCACATCTCAACTGGCAGCCACCAACACTCTCGTACAGGACCGCGTGCCCGACGAGTTGCGTGGCCGCATCATGGCCGTGTACGCAACGATGTTCATGGGCGTCCAGCCGCTTGGTGCCCTGATTGCCGGTGGTGTGGCGAAGCGTATCGGCGCGCCGTACGCGCTCACGGCGTTTGGCACGGTGTGCTTGCTCGGGAGCCTGTTCTTTGTATTTCGCGTGGCCATGCGGCTGGGTGACACAAAGGCGGCGACGGATCCTCAGGCAGGATTGGGCCGATAGATCCAGTCTGGTTTCACAAGTGATTCGGCCACAGGCCCATTTGCAGCATCGAGAATCGCGTCCACCTTGGAACGCTGGGGCGCAAGGGAACAAACAGGGTCAGTCGCCGTCGCATCACCGGTGAGAAGAAACGCCTGGCAGCGGCAGCCGCCGAAATCTCGCGTGCGGCGGTCGCAGCTCTTGCAGGGTTCGGGCATCCATTCTTCACCGCGGAATTTCTCGAATGCTTCGGATTTCTCCCAAATTTCACGCAGGCTGCGGTCTTTCAAATTATCGAAATGCAAACCGGGAATGATCCGGGCCGCATGGCAGGGGAGCGCGTCACCATTGGGCGTGATTAACATCAGCTTTTGTCCCCATCCGCCCATGCATGCCTTCGGATACTTCGCGTAGTAGTCGGGCACAACGAATTCGACTTGGATTTTGCCGCGCAGGCGCTCTTGGGCGCGTTTCAGAAGTTCGACGGAGCGATCGAGCTGCTCGCGCGTGGGAAGAAGATTCTCGCGATTGGCGAAAGCCCAGCCGTAATACTGCACGTTGGCAAATTCGATCCGGCCGGCACACGAAGATTCTCCGAGCGCCAACATTTCTCCAATTTGATCGATGTTGCTGCGGTGAATGACAAAGTTTAGCGTCAAGGCCACGCGGCGGCGCTTGAGCCAATCGAGGACCTTGAGTTTGTGTGCATGCGCCTTCGTGCCGGAGATTTCGTTGGCCGATTCTTCGGCAGCGCCCTGAAAACTCAGTTGAATGTGATCGAGACCCGCTTGAACGAGCTCATCGAGCCGCGCCTCATCGAGGGGAAGTCCAGAAGTGATAAGGCTGACGTAGAGTCCGGTCGCGCGGGCGGCGCGGACGAGATCCACAATATCGGGGCGGGCCAGCGGCTCGCCTCCGGTGAAATCAACTTGAAGTACGCCCGCTTCGGCGGCCTCGCGGAACACACGCGACCACACCTCGGTGGAAAGTTCGTCGGCGCGATGCCCCAATTCAATAGGATTTGAACAGTAGACACAATGCAGCGGGCACCGATGGGTTAGTTCGGCGATGAGCGCGAGCGGCGTCGGGGCCGCAGGAGTCATGTTGCGCTTGTGCTCCTATCGGCCTGGTCGGAAATGAAATCGAGCGCTCGCTGGTCGTGGAGGCGCGCGAGGTAGCCGAGAATATCATCCGCGACTTTCTGCGGCTCGGCTTTCGAGTACATCTTCTGTAAATCGGAAATGATTTCCTGAACGGTGCGCTTGCCGTCGCAGCGCTCGATGATCTCTAGGCTTGGGCCGTTCAATCGCAGCGCTTTCTCCGGCATGTGCAGAACGCGCGATTGCTGGCCCTTTTCATTGAGTCGGCAACCCACGGCGAGACACGGACGGCTGTGGAGGTCAGGCGTGCTCATGTTTGCCCTCCTGGCTGGAACTGATTGGTCGGAACGCGCCCGGAGGTGGCCAGCCTGGATTGACGTAAGCGAAGTACAGCGCATCGAGCTGCGCCCAAAGGATGTCGCACTTGGCGCGCAGCGCGCCGTGCGCTTTGTCCTGTTCCTGGCGCGTGCGCGCGTGCTTCACAACCCAAGCGAGAGCGAAGTTTGCGTCTTCGGGCGCCTGCGTAAGGCGGCCGGTGAAATAGTCGAGGCCGCTGGAAAGCCAGGGATAATATCGGCGGAGAGCATCGATGCGAAGGGTGATGAGTTTCCCTGAAAAGAGTTCCGTGAGCGATGAGGCAACCGCCTCTAGAAACGTGCGGGTGGAAACGAAGTCGACGTACGCCTGCACGGCGTAGCGCGTGGCGGGCAATATGCCTTCGCCACTAATGGCGTCATTGGGCGAAAGACCTGTCGCCTCGACCAGGCGAAGCCACTTCTCGATGCCTCCGGGGCGCGTGCCATCACCATCGTGATCAATAATGCGTTTGCGCCAAGTGCGCCGGAAGTACGGGTCTTCAGTTCGCGCAAGGATCGCCGCGTCCTTAATCGGGATTCGGCTCTGGTAGTAGTAGCGATTGAGAGCCCAGGATTGCAGTTGCCCGCGTGTAAGCTTGCCCTCGTGCATAAGAAGATGAAATGGGTGCTTGTGGTGGTAACGCTCTTCGCCGATGGCCTGAAAGCCGGCGATGAATTCAGATTCCGAGAGCAGAGTCTCACTCATAATTAAGATTACAGTTGGAATTCCATCCCATCATACGCAATTTCCCATCCTGCGTCTCGCACTTCGCGGTGTTCGGGGCTCTCTTCTTCGAGTATAGGATTCGTGTTATTGATGTGAATCAGGACCCGCCGGCCTGGCTTTGCAGAGTCAAACTCTGCTAGCAGGCCTCCCGCTCCGGAAAGCGGCACGTGCCCGATTTCGCGGGCCGTCTTCGACCCAACGCCTGCGGAAATCAACTCGTTCTCATCCCAGAACGTTCCGTCGAGCAAGCAAAGATCGCTCGATCGCGCCCAGTCTTTCCACTCCTCTGAGCCTCCGGGAAGAGCCGGGGCGTAAAAAACTTGTTTGCTCCCCTGAGCCAGCAGGAGTCCAACGACTGCTTCACCGAGAGGGAGCGAGCGACGCAGGTTTGCACTTACATAATCTGGATACGCACTGCCGAGGGGCACTATCCGGCAGCGAATTGAGCTTTCGCCACTCGCGGAGTTGGTTGGCCCAAGCGGGAACCAGGTGTTGAGTGGAACATCTTGCCAAATGGCCGGCGGATTCGCGCGCTCCAGTACATGGAAAATCCGGTTTTCTTCAAGCACGATTCGTCGGACCGACGGCGTGGCGTAGATATGTAGTGGTTGGAATTCGCGTAGGTGAAGTAAACCAGCGACTGAATCGACGTCGGCGCTAGTGAGCAAGACGCCAGCAATGGGTGTGTGTCGCGGAGGATGTGCGGGAGCTAAAAGCGGGGTTGAAAGAATCTGCGTGCGCAAGTCAGGAGAGGCATTAAGCAGATAACACTCCCCAGCGTGCGAACACACCACAACCTGCGCCTGTGAACGCGCCTGATAATGCAAGCGCCCCGCTCTCACTCGAGAGCAATTAGGGCAGGCGCAATTCCACTGGGGGAAACCACCCCCGGCTGCGGAGCCGAGGACCTTAACACGCATGCGAACTCAGAATTAGAGTTCAGGGTTGGCGTACGAGCTAATTTCGCAGTTCAAGCAAATTTCTTCGTGCTGGGGCGTTGTCCATTCCATGGTCAGTGCTCCTTTGTCCGGATGGCACATACAACGACAAACTCATTCTAACACGGAGAAAGAAAAAAACAATACCGAAATAAGAATTTGCAGGACGCGAGGGGCCTCGACACGATTCCGCTGTCGGGGGGGTCACGCACCAGCATCTCGGAAGCATGATCGGCGACGTCGCCAGCCCTTCAGCGAACTGTCAAAGACTCTCGGTACCCTCCTAATACCGTTCGCGGGAGCGAAACCGCTGAGCCCACGGATTTCGACAATCCGAATCTGGCTGACGCGATGCCCCAGCGCCTGTCGGAGGTCTTCAAGGTGCTGGTGGCCGCAATGGAAGGGCGTACCTTGTCAAACTTGGACCAGGTCCTTCACTAGAACTCGGTGATGCCTTCCCGTGGGGCACGAAAGTAGAGATCCGCCCCCTGGCTCACGGTGGCCTAGAATTTAGAAATGGCGTTAGCTTGGGTATCATCCACCCAAATGTTGGCTCCGTCGAAGGCGATTCCATACCCATATGAGGGCGTGCTGTATGTCCCTACAGTGCTGCCGTCGCTGGCGCGCAGCTTGTTGAGCGTGCCGCCTGCCACCCAAATGTAGGTTCCGTCGAAGGCGATTCCCTGGGGATAACCGCCCACGCTGAACGTACCCAGCGTCGTTCCGTCGCTGGCGCGCAACTCGGTGACGCTGTTGCTGTTGCCGTTCGCCACCCAGATGTTGGCTCCGTCGAAGGCGATTCCGCCGGAGGGGTACGCGCCGATGCCGTAGGTACCCAGCGTCGTTCCATCGCTGGCACGAAGTTTGGTGATGGAATTACTGTTGGCATTTGAGACCCAAATATTGGCTCCGTCGAAGGCAATTGCCGCAGGGGTCGAGCCCACGCTGTAGGTACCCAGCGTCGCTCCATCGCTGGCACGAAGTTTGATGACGTTGTTGCTGGTCGCGTTGGCCACCCAAATATTGGCTCCGTCAAAGACCATTCCGAGGGGGGCCAAGCCCACGCTGTAGGTACCCAACGTCGCCCCATCGCTTGCCCGCAGCTTGTTGACGGTGCCGCCGGACTCGTTCGCCACCCAAATATTAGCTCCGTCGAAGGCGATTCCCTTAGGGTTAGCGCCGACGCTGAAAGTTCCGAGCACAGTGCCATCGTTTGCCTGCATCTTGGTTACGTTGTTGCTGTCGGCATTTGTCACCCAAATGTTGGCCCCGTCGAATACAATACCGCAAGGGGACGCGCCAACACTGAATTGCAAACCTGATTGGTTTGCAGGATACCAGCGCAAGAGGGCAACCTGCAAAGGGTTATACGGCAGACCCTGGGGTCCCTGCGGTCCCGGCACTCCCTGGACCCCGTTTGATCCCGTTGGACCTGCAGGACCCGCCGGACCTGGCACCGTGCTGGCCGGTCCAGTAGCTCCTGTTAGGCCGATCGGTCCCTGTGGTCCTACCAGCCCGGTGGGGTTTCCTACCCAGTTGCCGCTGGCGTCGATTACAGGGATGCCAGAAACGGCAATCGTGCCCGCAACGTCGAGTTTTTGGGCGGGGGAGACCGTTCCGATTCCTACGTTCGCCGTTGCGTCGATGGTCATCGCTCCGCCATTTCCATCGCGTCCCTGGTTATAGAAAATCAGTTTTCCCGCACCCTGGGCCGCGCCGGAACCCGACGATAAAATAGCCCAATCGATACCCGCAGTGGGAGCCAGGAACCTGATCCCCGCACCAGTTGCTGTTGTGGGTTCAACGAGAATTTGACTATAATTTCCGAGCCCCGGGCCTCGAACATCTAGCGTGCCCGTAGGCGTCGTGGTGCCGATGCCAACCATTCCCGTATCCGTGATTCTCATCATCTCGTTAGTGCCGCTCGGCTGCAAGTCTCCTCCCTGATTGAACGAAAAATGGTGACCGAGGCCACCCGTGGGAATGTAGAATTGTGTTTCCGCAGGCTGAATACCTATTCCATGCCGCGCACCAGGCCCGGCGTCAAAGAGGTTAATTGATCCATTGGAATCGAGTCGAACATAGCTTGACGCTGGAATGCCGTTCAGATTGCTAGCGTTATCTGCGGTCAGGGCGCTGGTGGCCGGTCCGCCTTGCAAGGCGCTGCCAGCGTAATTGACTCCAAGCTGCATATTGGTGATGCACCCCGTACAAGAGAGGCTGCTAGCAGTAGTAGCGGTTGGACCAGCCGGCCCTGTCGCGCCGATGTCTCCCTTTGGTCCCTGCGGTCCCGCTGCACCGGTGGCTCCTGCCGGTCCAGTCGCTCCTGTCAGGCCTATCAGGCCCTGCGGGCCCACCAATCCGGTGGGGTTTCCTACCCAGTTGCCGCTGGCGTCGATTACTGGCTTGCCAGAAATGGCTACACTGCCGACGACATCCAAGGCTTGCGTGGGGGAAGTCGTCCCAATACCGACATTGCCATTTAACAGCAACTTAGCCAGTGGCCCAAAACCCTCATTGCGGCCGATAGCGATTGAATTTTGGGGGCCGTCGTAGAACATGAACCCGGCAATGCGGACACCCGCGTCGTGAATCTTAATCGAGGTATACTGCGTGCTATTCATTAACAAACCCGCCGTGTTGGCACTCCAGCCACCGTTGACGCCATAACCTGTGTTGATCTGCCCGATCATAACAGCGCCGCTAGCGACAGGGAACTGTTGCCCGAGGATCGAAGTGTCACCAAACGTTGCCGGCCCAACTACGGACAGCGCACCTGTAGGTGAGGAGGTGCCAATGCCTACGTTTCCCCCCAGGTAGTATGCGTTGTTCCCGTTCAGTGAAAACGGAGTTGCGCCGGCCGGTCCTGTTGCTCCGGCGGCCCCTGTAGCGCCCGTCGGTCCGATCGGGCCTTGTGGACCGACAGCTCCGGTTGTGCCTGAGGGTCCTGTTGCTCCGGCGGCCCCAGTCGCACCAGTATCGCCCTTCGGGCCTGCGAGGCCTGCCGCTCCTGTGTCACCTTTAAGTCCTTGTGGGCCTTGGGTGCCTGCTATTCCCGTCGCCCCGGTGTCGCCTTTAAGACCTTGGGGGCCGATTGCACCTGTGGGTCCCACTGCACCTGCAGTTCCTGTCGCCCCGGTGTCACCTTTGAGACCCTGAGGACCGATTTGGCCGATGGGTCCCACTGCACCTGCCGGTCCCGTCGCCCCGGTATTGCCATTGGGACCTTGAGGACCGACTGGACCTATCGGTCCCACTGCACCTGCCGGTCCCGTCGCGCCATTATTGCCATTGGAACCCTGAGGGCCAACTGGACCCATTGCTCCTGCCGCACCTTTCGCGCCGCCAGGTCCGGTTGCTCCTACGGGTCCCTGAAAGCCCATTGGCCCTTGCGGACCTGCAGGCCCCTGCGGGCCGGTGGCCCCGAGAGCTACCGTGAAAACCGCAAAGCGCCCGTTGCTGAACGTAACAGTGAGAAAATAGGTTCCAGGTACGAAGTTAGAAGGAAGTGCAGTCGATGGAAAATTCGCAACAATCGTGGTAGCAGTGGCGGTCGGCGCGGTCAACGTCACCGTCCCCAATGTAACCTTGGGGCTCAATCCAAAATTGGTACCGACGACGGTGAGGGTATTATGGCTGTAATCCACGTCTGCGCTGCTGATTATTGGGAAACCGTTTTGTGCGTGCGCGAGGGATGCTAGCAGGCTCAAGCACACGAGGCTACACAAAGTGATAACGACTAGTTTCTTCATGGAGAAACTCCCTTTTCGCAGCGTATTGTCAGACAAGGTTTGGCCGATTGAGCCGCGCCACGCGGGTGGAAGCAAAACACCCAAGGTCGGGTCCAGCTATCGCCCACCTAAAAGATCGCGGTCGAGCTGCTCGGCCGCGCACTGATCGGTCGCGATTCGCGGGTCCCCTACAACCCGAGCGTTTATGAGTGTTTCAGGCAAGTCGGCTTGGCTGGAAATCGCGGAGCAAGCCGAGATGGTAATCCTTTTGTACAAGGGGGTGGCTTTGACGTCAAGTAACAATCGTCAGTAATGCGTCTTTAGGATTGCGTACAGTACCTCTTGTTCAGTACTCTGGCTGCTGACACCTGAAGCAAGTTCTACAACCGCGCTCCCTGTCCTTTGCGCTCTTCGTGAACTGCGTGTTTAGTGCTTTTCCGCTCGACGCCGCAAAACCGGACTTCAGGCATGGGAAGTAGGAACGACTGTAGGGGAGTGAGATTCCGTCGGAATCAGCTCCGGGATTTCGATGCGAATTCGGGTTCCCTCGCCTTCCTGGCTCGAAATATTCATTTGGAAATCGCCGCCGTACAGCACTCGCAAACGCTCGTGGACGTTGCTGATGCCGATCCCGTCTCCGAAGACTTGCGACATTCGTTCCTCTGGAATACCAACGCCATTGTCTTCAATCTCGATGATCAGGCGCGCGTCGCGCGTCGAAGTGCGAATCGTAATTTCGCCGCCGCCGAGTTTTGCGGCGAGACCATGTTTGAGGGCGTTTTCTACGATAGGCTGCAAGAGCATGCTGGGGACGAACGCATCGAGCGTGTGTTCCTCAATCTGCTTGTGAATCTGAAGATTGTCTTGGCCGAACCGGGCGACCTCGATGTCCAGATAGTCGTCGATGAAGTCAAGTTCCTCTTGCAGCGGCACAAACGTCTCGTGCTTTCTCAGCAGGCGCCTGAGAATATTGCTCAATTTGATGACGACACCGCGGGCCGTGTCAGGATCGTATCGGATCAGCGACGAAACGGTATTGAGCGTGTTGAAAAGAAAATGGGGATTGATTTGCGCTGACAAAGCATCCATGCGCGCTTTGAGCAGCAGTTGCTGGTGCTGCTCCAGGTTCATCTCGATCCGCGTGTTATTCCAGATCTTCATCGGAACAGCGATAGCCATCACGGTCGAGAGCAACACCAACGCCACCTCCCAATTTTTCCCTGGTTCCACGAAAAAAAGCCACTGGGGTTTGGTGGCGTGACCAAGCGCTTGACGGCCCAACTCCAGGGCGATACACGCCCCCAGCGGGAGCATTTCCCAGCCCGTCCTGGCCCCGCGAAACACGCGCACGAGCCAGCGCGGGGTGCTCAAGAACGTGAATGGCCCCAGCTTCCAAATTTCCTCCGTATTGGGAACGGCCTGGCGAATCAGTCCTCCCACCAACCCCGCCGCGGCGGCCACGGGCATGGATAGCCACTCGTGATTGAAAAACGCGGGCAGGCTGATAATCGATCCGCCCAGCGGCCCCACGACTCGCCCGCCCAGAAGTCCGAGCAGGAATGACCCTTCGAGCATGAGATCGGCGAAACGGTACGGGTGTCCCACGATTCGCAGGATTACGCCGATCGCTATCGGAGGCGTTACGAACAGCATGAGTCTCAGCTTCTGGTCGGAATCGCGGACTTCGGTGAAGAGAACCTTGCGAAAAATAGCCAACCGCGCAAGCAAGGCGGAAATCGATGCCGCCGCGCCAACATGCAGCAGCAGCGTGAGGAGCAGGTCTCCGCCGGATGTAATCGTGTTCATCGGACTCGTATACTGACGCTACGTTAGCCAATCGCCGTACCGATGTAAAGCGTCGCGGCGCTGGGCGCGCCTGCTATAATACGGGGCTCTTCATGCCACTCAAAACACGCCGGCAGAGCCATAACCCGCGAAAGAAGCCGAAGGCGCGCATTCGGATCGTTGCGCGAGCCAAGCTTCCGACGCGATTCGGAGCGTTCGAAATCCTCGGGATCGAGGGCGCCAGCGCGGAGGAAAGCGCCATGGCCTTGGTGCACGGCCGCATTCGCGGCCAGACCCCACTGGTACGCATCCACTCGCAGTGCCTTACCGGCGACGTTCTCGCTTCGGAACGCTGCGATTGCCGCGCCCAACTCGAACTCTCGTTGCGGCGAATCGCCGCTTCGAAGTCCGGCGTCTTGCTGTACCTTCCACAAGAAGGCCGCGGCATCGGCCTGATGAATAAGCTGCGCGCCTATGAGCTGCAGGACCGCGGAATGGACACAGTAGAAGCCAACGAGAAACTCGGGTTTGCCGCCGACTCGCGCGACTACAGTTTCTCCGGTGCCGCGCTACGCCTGCTCGGCGTTCGCCGCGTGCGCCTGCTCTCGAACAATCCGGATAAGGTAAAACAACTGGAAAGCGCGGGAATCCGCGTCGTGGAACGCGTGCCGTGCCGGCCTCGAACTTCGCGCGTGTCGCGCGCCTACATGGAAACGAAAAGAACGAAGATGGGCCATCTGTTGGATAGCCTGTAATACTGGGGACAAAATATCGAGAGAATTGCCATGGAGGATCACCGTGACACCAGTCATCGAGCAAACCGCCTCTTTTGCAAGGGTCGCGCCGGCTGAACTCTATGAACTATTCATGGATTCAGCCAAACATTCTGGAGCAACGGGCATGCCTGCAAAGGTCACCCGCAAGGTCGGCGGAAAATGGTCCGCTTTCGGTGGAATGATCTTGGGGAGGACCCTTGCATTGGTTCCAAACCGCATGATCGTGCAGGCTTGGCGTTCGTCAGCGTGGAAAAAGGCTGATCCGGATTCCGTCCTCGTTGTGTCATTTGAGAAAGCTTCAGGCGGCGCGCGAGTGCATCTGACCCACGTCGGTGTGCCGCCGTACGACCATAAAGGAGTCATCAAAGGTTGGACGAAATATTACTGGGAACCGTGGAAGAAGTATCTCAAGGCAGGGAAGAGATCCGCTTGAGTCCTCGTCGCACAACTTTGAGATACCAGCTCGTGTTGCAGTGGTCATCGGCGTCCGTCGCCGGAAACTACGATAAATTAGTCGAGGTTGAGGATCTCCTGATAGCTAAACTTCAGGATCAGACCAAAGTTGACGGACACGACGTCGGGTCGGACGAAATGAATATCTTCATCCTGACGAATGGTCCAAGGGCCTGTTTCGAGAACGTGAGAGCTATCCTCGAGAGTCATAACGTGTGGGCGAGTGTTCGAGTCGCGTATCGCGAGATCTCCGGAAATAGATACGTAATCCTTTGGCCGAAGAATCTGACGGATTTTGAGGTCAATTGACCGCCGGGCCGCGGGGTCATTGGACTGGAAAATCTTGATGGTGCCCTGTCAGAGTTGCTAAAGATGGCCGGGAGTTAAGCCAGAAGCGCCGCACTGAGCCTATCCGCCGCCCACCAAGTGCACAATCTCGTACCGGTCGCCCGGCAGCACCGTCGTAGAAATCCATTGGCACCGGGGAAGAATTTCGAGATTGCGCTCGATGGCCACGCGGTCCGCGGGCAGGCCGAGATGCGAGAGCAAGCCGGTCACGCCGAGTCCGGTGGGGACTTCGCGCGTTTCTCCATTCACGACAATCTGAATGCCTGCGGTCATTTCGTGGATGAAACTGGAATTTTGCCGCCGCGCTTCGCCTTGAGCCGAAAACGCAGCTCACCGTGGAGGGCTCCAGCCGTGGCGTGAATCACGAGCGCGGCTCCTTCGGCTATCGTAACAGGGAGTCGAAATTTTAGCGTCGCCCGGCCCTTGGCATCCGTGCGCGCGTGGGATGAAGTGGTCCCATCCTGCTCACCCTCCAGAAAGGCCACGGTCTCTGCCCCGCTAATCGCTCGAGCCGAACCTTTTTGTCTCAATTCGATTTCGAGCGTGGCATTGCCCGATGCCAGCCAGGATTTTGGATTGAGCAAATAAACTTCGAGTACCTCATTCGAGGCCGCCGCGGGCTTTTTGGCGGGGGGACCGCCAGGCCCGTGAAGCTGGAGCGTTCCCGCTTCGAGCTGCGCTATCACCTCATGGTGCTGTTGGGAGAGCCGCTCGTGGAGCTGTTTTGCCAGCGCCTCACCTTTCGCCGTGCCGCCTGTCAAATCCTTGTAGCTGGTGCTGAGTTTGTGCACCACGCGGCCTGCCACGTATACAACAGTGTCGAGAAAAGGATGCGCGGGTCCGCGGTCTTCTGTCTGGACGTGATACACGGCCTTGCCAACGCGGACGTTTGAATTGAAACCGAAATTCATGCGAAAAGCCGCCTTCGCTCGTCCCGGCATGCCCGCCGGAAGACGGAAATTGTTGACATATTTTTGCGGTGCACTGGTATGGGCTTTACTTGAAGCCCGTGTATAATTTGACCGCTTGGCGCTTCACCGCTATTATAGCGTGTGCCCCGATGACTGGAAACGATCTCCAAAGCTACGCGCCGCTTCTTTTACACCTCATCCTGGCGATGGCGCTTTCGGGTGTGCTCCTCTTGCTTTCATCCGTCGTGGGTTGGAGAAGGCCTTCCAAGATAAAATCGCAGGCCTACGAGTGCGGTATCACGCCCACAGGTGACGCCCGCGAACCGTTTTCCGTAAAATTCTATTTGGTCGCAATGATCTTTATTTTGTTTGACGTGGAAGCTATCTTCCTCTATCCGTGGGCCTATGTCTTTCGCGAGCTGCATTGGTTCGGATTCGTGGAGATGATCCTCTACATTGGGATCCTGCTCGTAGGGTACTTTTATCTCTGGAAGAAAGGGGCGTTGGACTGGAACCACTCAGCCGCACGCCGGGACCGCGCTTCGTGACGGAGACACCCGACCTAGAAAAAAATCCAACTGTCGCAAGAATCCGCGCCTGGCGCCCCGGGGCGATTGCCGAATTGATCTCTTTCCGCGGGGAGTTGACTCTGGTCGTGCCTCGCGAACATCTGCGGCCCCTTGCCGAATTCCTCCGAGGCGAGTCCGATCTGGCATTTACGTTTCTTTCCGATGTCACCGGTGTGGATCGATTCCCCATTGAGCCGCGCTTTGAGTTAAATTACCACCTCCTCTCGATTTCCAGGCGCGATTCGCTGCGTTTGCGCGTCCGTTTGCCGGGGGAGTCGCCCGTGATTGAGAGTGTCGTGCCGGTTTGGCCGACCGCGAACTGGCACGAGCGCGAGATATTCGATTTGTTTGGCATGCGCTTTGAAGGACACCCCGATCTGCGGCGCATGCTAATGCCCGACGATTGGGAAGGCTTCCCCCTTCGCAAGGATTATCCGGTGGAGGGCCCTCGCTGAATTTGTGACGAGTAAATTCACGCCATGACGATCGTCCAAACCGCCACGGGTCCAGCAAAAACGATGGTCCTCAATATGGGGCCGCAGCACCCGTCCACACATGGCGTGCTGCGCGTATTGCTGGAGCTCGATGGCGAAACCGTAGTCAAGGCCGACGTTGACATCGGTTATCTGCACACCGGGATCGAGAAAACCGCGGAAGCGCTCACTTATTCGCAGACCATCACGATTACCGACCGGATGGACTATCTCGCGCCCCTGTCGAACAACCTGGTTTATTGTCTGGCAGTCGAAAAGCTCCTGGGGTTGGAAGTCCCCAAGCGCGCGCAATACATTCGAGTGCTGCTGACCGAATTGACACGCATCGGTTCGCATCTGGTGTGGCTGGGAACGCACGCAATCGATCTTGGCGCCATGTCCGTGTTCCTCTACTGCTTCCGGGAGCGCGAGCAACTCCTCAGCATCTTCGAGATGGTGAGCGGGCAGCGCATGATGACGAGTTACTTCCGCATCGGCGGTCTGGCGCTGGAGCCGCCCGCGGGTTGGATGGACCGCGTTGCAAAGGTCGTGCAGACGTTTCCTTCCCGCTTCGATGAATACGAAGACCTGCTCACGAAGAACCGCATCTGGCAGGCTCGCACGCAAGGCGTGGGCTTGCTGACCGCGTCCGATGCGATCGCCATGGGTGTTTCGGGCCCGTCGCTGCGTGGCTCGGGCGTGGATTACGACGTACGCAAATATTTTCCGTATTCTAGTTATGACGAATTTGATTTTCAGGTGCCGGTGCGCACAGAGGGCGACTGCTACGCGCGTTATCTATGCCGTGTTGCGGAAATGCGTGAAAGTCTGAAGATTGTCCGCCAGGCTATGGAAAAAATTCCACCCGAGGGCCCCATCAAAGCCGACGCACCTGGTATCGTCGCCCCGCAGCGCGAAAAGATGAAGATCGAAATGGAGGCGCTGATTTACCATTTCAAGATTTACACGGAGGGGTTCGCGCCGCCGCCGGGAGAAGTCTACCAGCGCATTGAATCGCCGCGTGGCGAACTGGGATGCTTCATCGCGAGCGACGGTTCACCGAAACCTTACCGCATGAGAATACGCGCGCCATCGTTCGTGAATCTCCAGGCCTTGCAGAAAATGGTCGAGGGCCGGCTGATTGCCGACGTCATTGCGTCCATCGGCACGCTCGATATCGTGCTCGGGGAGATTGACCGCTGATGAACCTTCCGCCGCTGCTGGAAACCAAGTTTCAGTCGCTCGAAAACCGCTATCCGGTCCGGCGTTCGGCGCTGATTCCCATGCTACTGTACGCGCAGGACCAGTTCGGCCTCATCAGCGATGACATGATCGGTGAGATTGCGCGCCGCCTGGGCCTGAATACGCTGCAGGTCACCGAAACGTTGGGGTATTACTCGATGTTGCGCCGCCAGCGCGCCGGAAAATATCACGTACAGGTCTGCACGAACGTGTCTTGCATGCTGCGCGGCGGGAATCAGCTTTACGAATTTATCCAGAAGAAACTCGAAATCGGCCACAAGCAAACCACCGCGGACGGCGTTTTTTCACTCGAGGAAGTCGAGTGCCTGGGAGCTTGCACGGGCGCGCCGGCGATGCAGGTGAACTACGATTTCTATGAAAATCTCACCCCCGAACGCACCACCCAGATTTTTGAGGCGCTCGAAATTGGACGAAGGCCGGACCCCTCGACGCCGATTTCCGGTTCGGTGAAAAAACGCCATCCGGCTGAAGTCCCCGTGATCAGCAGGCTCTTCGGCGTGAAGGACTCGCACAAGTTCGAGGTGTACGTCGCGAACGACGGCTACAAAGGCATGGAGCGCGCACTCAAGGAATTGACGCCGGATCAGGTGATCGACGAAGTAAAAAAATCAAATCTTCGAGGGCGCGGCGGCGCGGGCTTCCCGACGGGAATGAAATGGAGCTTCGTGCCGAAGGAATCGGCCAAGCCAAAATACATCCTCTGCAACGCCGATGAAAGCGAGCCGGGTACCTGCAAAGACCGGCCATTAATGGAGATGATGCCGCATCAATTAATCGAGGGCATCGTGATTGCTGGCCGCGCTGTGGGCTCGCACCAGGGATATATTTACATTCGCGGCGAATATCGCTACGTACTGGACATCATGGACGAAGCGGTCGCGGAAGCCTACCGGGCAGGATATCTAGGCAAGAACATTCTCGGAAGCGGATTCGATTTCGATATGGTCACGCACACCGGTGCGGGCGCCTACGAGTGCGGAGAAGAATCGGCGCTCATGGAATCGCTCGAAGGCAAGCGCGGCTATCCGCGCATTCGCCCGCCGTTCCCGGCCGTCGTCGGTCTCTACGGATCGCCGACAGTAATCAACAACGTTGAGACACTTTCCGCAACTCCCGAGATTCTGCGGCGCGGCGGAGAATGGTACGCGGGCCTCGGATCGCCCAAGAACGGGGGCACGCGGTTGTTCTGCATTTCGGGCCACGTCAACAAGCCCGGCATTTACGAATTGCCGATGGGCTTCCCTCTGCGTCAGATGATCGAAGACGTGGCCGGCGGCATGCTCAACGATAGGAAGTTGAAGGCTGTAATTCCCGGCGGCAGTTCGTGTCCTCTGCTAACCGCCGACGAAATTGATTTGGGGATGGACTACGATTCACTTGCCAAGGCCGGCTCCATGCTCGGTTCTGGCGGCCTCATCGTGATCGACGAGGACACCTGCATGGTCGATGTTGCGCGGCGCATCATGCACTTTTACGCTCACGAATCCTGCGGCTGGTGTATCCCCTGTCGTGAAGGCACGGGCTGGCTGCGCAAGATGCTCGACCGCTTTCACTCCGGCGGCGCGCGGGCCGAAGACATTCCGATGGTGGGCGAATTGGCGAAGAATATGCTCGGCAAGACGTTTTGCCCGCTGGGAGACGCAGCTGCACTGCCCACCATCAGTATCGTAAAAAAGTGGGCGCACGAATTCGAACAGCATCTTTCGGGCAAGTGCCCCTATAAGCCAGCCAACGTGCTGGCCATGGTGCGTTGAGGACCCCGGTACAAAATGGCAGATTCGAAAGATATCACGCTGAAGATTGACGACCGGGATGTCACAGTTCCGCCGGGTACGCTGGTGATCGAGGCGGCGCGCCGCATGGGCATCGAAGTGCCGTCATTCTGCTATTTTCCCGGCCTCTCGCTGCAGGCGGCCTGCCGCATGTGCCTGGTGGAGGTCGAAAAAGCGCCCAAGCTGCAAACGGCATGCACGCTGGTAGCGACGCAGGGAATGGTTGTGCGTACCGGCACGGAGCAGGTTCATCAGGCACGCAAGGCGATGCTCGAATTCCTGCTCGCCAACCACCCTCTCGATTGCCCGGTGTGCGACAAGGGCGGCGAGTGCGAATTGCAGGACATGGTTTTCACCTACGGCGCCGACAAGAGCCGGTTCGCCGAAGAGAAGCGCCACCAGCCCGAACAGAAATGGTCCGAGGCGGTCTATTACGACGCGCCGCGCTGCATATTGTGTTTCCGTTGCGTTCGCGTTTGTGATGAGGGAATGGACGTCAAAGCGCTCGGCGTGGGCCACCGCGGCTCGCAATCGGTGATTATCCCGAATGGGGAGGACCACCTCGACTGCGAAGAATGCGGCATGTGCATCGATATCTGCCCTGTGGGCGCGCTCACCAGCGGCACCTATCGCTACAAGACGCGCCCCTGGGAGATGAAATACGTCTCCACTGTATGCACGCATTGCTCGAATGGATGCAAGACGACGCTGAGCGTGCGTAACAACGAGATTCTGCGCGCCAACAACCGCGATCTCTCGGGCTATAACAAGGATTTCCTGTGCGTGAAGGGCCGCTTCGGGTTTGACTTTACGCGGCACCCCGAACGCCTGAAGCTGCCGCTCGTGCGCCGTGATGGCAAACTCGTTCCGTCGAGTTGGGAAGACGCGATTGCGGAGGTTTCCAAGCGTCTGGCGGAAATTCACAAGGCGTCTGGTGCGGACTCGATCGGATTCATCGGCTCGAACCGCACAACCAACGAAGAAAATTACCTGCTGGGGCGCATCGCGCGCGCGTCCATTGGCACAAATAATATCGACCATCACCGCACCGCCGATTACCCGAGCTTGATTGCCGCGCTGGGCGAAAAGGCCGCCGCAGCCAGCGCCACGATGACTCAGCTCTATGAAGCGGACGCGGTCCTGCTCGTGGGCGACGACCCGACCGAGCAAAATCCGTTGGTAGCCTGGCAGATTCGCTCGGCTATCCGGCATCGCGGCTCGCGCTTATACGTCATCAATTCGAAATCGATCAAGCTGCGCCGCAAAGCAAAGGAATTCGTCGAAGTGCCGCAAGGCAGTGAATGGACGGCAGTGAGCTGGCTGGCGGGGGGTAACAGGCAACTCGACGCCGCCACGTATGAAAAGCTTTCCGCCTTAAAGGCTGGGCTTGAAAGAGAGAACAATGTCGTTATCGTTTTTGGAGCGGAGCTGACCGGTGAAGCGGTGCGCGACCTTGTAACTTTCGGCGCTTCCCTGCCCGGCCAGACGCGGTACATCGCGCTAGGTGACTACGCGAATTCGCGCGGGGCTTCCGACATGGGTTTGGCGCCGCAACTTCTGCCCGGTTATGCTTCGATCTCTGACGCGAAGAACCGCGAAAAATTTGGCCAGCTCTGGGGTGGGAAACTTTACGATAAGCCTGGAGTGGATGCGCGCGGAATGCTGGCAGGCGCGAACAAGGGAAAATTGCGCGCGCTCTACGTCGTTGGCGCGAATCCGGTGAAGACCTTTGGAATCGATGTAAAGGACAGGCTCGGCAAACTCGATCTGCTGGTCGTTCAGGATTTATTTCTCACCGAAACCGCCAAGGTCGCGGACGTCGTTCTTCCGGCCGCGTCCGCATACGAAAAGAACGGCACGATGACGAACACGGCCGGAGAAGTTCAACTCGTGCACAAGGGCGGCGATGTGATGGGCACGCGTTCGGACTTCGACATTCTTCGCATTCTTTCGCATCAGCTTGCGCAACTTGGACTCGGGCAAGCGATTCGCCTGCGCACCCCCGAAGCGGCTTTCGACGAAATCCGGCAAGTCGTGGCCGGGTACAGCGTCTCCACGGCTACCCTGCTGCTTGGCGAAGCCGAACGAACGTCGCCTGTGTCAAAGCTCAACGGCAACGCTCGATTTGACGTCCCGGCTGGCTCGATTTTCTCCGCGCACGATACGCTCTTTACGAGTGGAACTCTGGGGCGCTACTGCACCACGATCCTCTCCCTTCCAGAAGCCGCTGTTGAGGTGGAAGCGGAGGCGCGCCCGTGAACGAGTTCGCTTCCCATCATCCTCTCCTGGTTGTGGCGCTGCCGAAGATCGCGGTGCTGCTCTTCGTTCTGCTGACGACGCTGGCGTACTTGACGTGGTTTGAACGCAAGGTTGTCGCGCACATTCAGGCGCGCTGGGGACCCTACCGCGTGGGGCCGCACGGTCTGCTGCAGCCACTCGCCGACGGACTCAAGTTCCTGTTCAAGGAAGATGTGACGCCTGCGGGCGCGGATAAATTCGCGTATTTTCTTGCGCCGTTCCTCTCGTTGTCGCTGGCCATTACGTCGATCGCGGTAATCCCGTTTGGGCCAAAGGGATTCACCGTATTCGGCCAATCTACTCCGCTGGCCATCACGAATTTGAATATCGGCCTGCTCATCCTCTTCGCGATTACTTCGATGAGTGTCTACGGCGTGGCTCTCGCGGGTTGGTCATCCAACAGCAAGTATTCGCTGCTGGGCGGATTGCGCAGTTCCGCGCAAATGGTGAGCTACGAACTCGCGCTCACGATGTCCGTTGTGGGCGTCGTCCTGATGGCCGGCACGTTCAACTTGAGCGAAATCGTGCAGGCGCAACAGGGATTTCATTGGGGGTTCGTGCCGCGCTGGAATTTGATCGGTTCACCGATGCCGCAGGTGATCGGTTTCTTCCTCTTTTTCACCGCGGCTGTGGCGGAGACCAATCGCGCGCCGTTCGATCTGGTCGAAGCGGAGCAGGAATTGGTCGGCGGATTCCACACCGAGTACGCGAGTTTCAAGTTCGCGATGTTTTTCATGGCCGAATACTCCAGCATGATTACGGTATCGTGTCTGGCGACGATCCTTTTCTTCGGCGGTTGGCTCTCACCCTTCCCGCAAACGATGGGATGGGGCTGGACGCGCTACATTCCGGCCGCAACGTTCGCGCTGGCTGGTCTAGCATTGATCATTCACGGAGTCCGCTATCTCACAATTTTCGGGCGCTTCGTCCTTCCGGCGCTGGGCCTGGGGCTGGGCGGTCTCGGAGTGCTCTTTGCCCGGCCGGGTGTGCCTGAGTTCGTCCAGGGACCGTTCTGGTTCCTGTTGAAAATCACGATTTTTATTTTCGTTTACGTTTGGCTCCGCGGTACGCTTCCTCGTCTGCGGTACGACAAGCTGATGGACTTTGGCTGGAAGGTGCTTTTGCCTCTGTCAATCTTGAATGTGGTGATCACGAGCTTGGCGATCGTGTGGACACAAAGATGAGAGCAAGCCTCCAGGGAACGAAACCATGACGCCGCAGATCGCGGTGTTCCTGATTCTCGCGGCGGTGACGGTGGCGGGAGCGGTCAGCCTGATCCTGCAGCGGCACCCGATTCACAGCGCGCTTTCGCTGATCGTCGTGATGGTTGCGCTCGCCGGCCTTTACTTGTTGCAAGGCGCGGAATTTATTGCCGCGGTGCAGATCATCGTTTACGGCGGCGCGATCATGGTGCTGTTTGTCTTTGTGATCATGCTGCTGAACGCCGGTGAAGAAGAGCGTACGAATTTGAGCCGCATGGCGCGGTTCGTGGGTGTTCCACTGGGTGTGGTATTTCTGCTCGAAGTCGCCTATTGGATAGCGCGCGCCACGTCGCACATGACGCAGTCTTCGCCGCAGGCGGTTTCGACCCGGGATCTCTCGACGCTGCTGTTTCGTGAATACGTATTTCCGTTTGAGCTGACGTCGTTTTTGATCTTGATCGCGTTGCTCGGTGCGCTGGTTCTGGCGCGCCGTGAAGATTCGGATTAGGGGAATAGTGTCCGCAACCTGAGTTGTTCTGGGGGAGTTGTGGTTCCGACTTCATACTATCTGGTGCTGAGTGCTGTCTTGTTCGGACTGGGTGTGGTGGCGTTCGTTTTCAAACGCAATATCATCACCATCTTTATGTCCATCGAGCTGATGCTCAACGCCGTCAACCTCGCCTTTGTAGCCTTCAGCCGCGCGCTCGGACAATTGGAAGGACAAGTGTATGTATTCTTTGTCATCGTGGTCGCGGCCGCGGAAGCTGCCGTGGGTTTGGCGATCATTATCGTGATTGCGCGCAACCGGGGAACCCTCAACGTCGAACGCGTGGATTCTCTCAAACACTGATGCCGGTGCTCACTTATCTCTGGATAATTCCGCTGTTGCCGCTTCTCGGCGCCGCGGTCAACGGTATTTTCGGTCGCGCGTGGAAGAAAAGCATTGTTACGGGCGTTGCCCTCACTTCAACGACACTAGCATTCCTCGCGGCGCTCGAGTTGGTGCGCGAATTTGTGGACCTCACGGCAAATCAGATTCCCTGGACGCAATCGTACTTCACGTGGATCTCCGCTGGTGGATTCCGCGCCGATTTCTCGCTGCAAGTGGACCAACTCACCGTCATCATGCTGCTGGTGGTTACCGGCGTCGGCTGGCTGATTCACATTTACTCGACCGGCTACATGCACGACGATCCCGGCTACAGGCGATTCTTTTCCTATCTGAATCTCTTCATGTTTTTCATGCTGCTGCTGGTTCTCGCCGCCAACTACTTGCTGATGTTCGTCGGTTGGGAAGGCGTGGGCTTGTGCAGCTACCTGCTTATCGGATTCTTCTTCCTGAAACAATCCGCAACCAACGCGGGCAACAAAGCCTTCTGGGTAAACCGCATCGGCGATTTCGGTTTCATTCTCGGCCTTCTTTTGATCTTGCGGACTTTCGGCACTCTTGATTTCGCGACGGTGCTGCCGACCGCCGCTAAAATGTCCGCAGAGCCTGCCGGACAGGCAGGCGTGCTCACCATCATTGCGCTGCTGTTGTTCGTCGGCGCGGCGGGAAAATCGGCGCAGCTTCCCTTGTACGTGTGGCTGCCGGACGCGATGGAAGGCCCTACGCCGGTCAGCGCATTGATCCACGCCGCGACAATGGTAACCGCGGGCGTTTACATGGTGGCGCGCTCGCACGCGATTTTCCTGAATGCACCGGCGGCGATGCAAGTCGTCGCTGTCGTGGGCTGCCTGACCGCAGTATTCGCCGCGACGATCGGCCTGGTGCAGACCGACATGAAAAAAGTCCTGGCGTACTCGACGGTATCGCAGCTCGGCTACATGTTTCTGGCCTGCGGGGTGGGCGCTTTCAGCGCCGGCGTATTTCACCTGATGACACACGCGTTCTTCAAGGGTTTGCTCTTCCTTGCCGCGGGCAGCGTGATTCACGCGATGGGCGGCGAACAGGACATGCGCAAAATGGGCGGCCTGCGCAAGAAAATCCCGTGGACCTTCTGGACGATGTTCATGGCCACGCTGGCGATTGCCGGCACGCCCGGATTCTCCGGTTTCTTCAGTAAGGACGAGATCCTGCTTGCGGCGCAAAAGGCCAGCACTCCGCTCTGGGCGCTTGGTGTTTTGACCGCCGGGCTAACGTCGTTCTACATGTTCCGCCTCCTGTTCCTGACGTTCTTCGGCGCAGAGCGATTTGATGAGAAACATGTGCACGTACACGAATCGCCGCGAAACATGCTTGCGCCGCTTGCCGTGCTCGCTATCCTGGCTGTGGGCGGAGGATGGGTGGCAGCGCCGCATCTGTGGGGCGGCGCGAATTACTTTGAACAGTACCTCGGGCCAGTGTTCTCGACGGCCACGGAGGCGGCACCTGCGGCGGCAGAATCTTCCGGGGGCGCATCGGAATTGCTGCAAGCGCTTCTGGGAGCGCCGGTAATCGCGGGCCTGGTCGGTTTTTTCTTCGCCTGGTGGTTCTACATCCGCAGCCCTGAAACGCCGAAGAAACTTGCCGCCTCGTTGGCTGCGCCATACAAGCTGCTGAGCGGGAAATACTTCGTTGACGAATTGTACGCCGCCGTCATTGTTCGGCCACTGATTTGGATTTCAGATAAGGTTCTCTGGCACGTTGTGGATGAACGTGCGATCGACGGTACCGTGAATGGCGTCGCTCGCGTTTCGCGTGAGACTGGCGACCGTCTGCGTTATGCGAGCACGGGAAACATTCGCAGCTACGCCGCTTGGATCCTGATGGGCGTGGTGGTCTTCACTTCCCTGCTGCTGTGGATGGCGGGCTGACGTGCCGCAAACTTTTATCCTTACGGTCCTCTCCTTCCTGCCCGTCGCAGGCACGCTCGCCTTGTTATTGCTGCGCAGCGCCGATCACGTATGGATTCGCCGCCTGGCGCTGACCACCGCTGTCGCTGAGTTCGCCATTTCGCTGCTCCTGCTGCGCGGCTTCGACTCCACAGTAACCGGCTACCAGTTTGAGGAGCTGCACGCATGGATACGGCAGCCGCCGATTCATTACCACCTGGGCGTCGACGGCCTTAGTTTGTTCCTGGTGCTGCTCACCACGTTGCTGACGCCGATCTCGATTTTGGCGTCGTGGAAATCGATTGACCAGCGTGTGAAGGGCTTCTTCATCTCTCTACTAGTGCTCGAAACGGGCGTCATCGGCGTATTCGTTTCGCTCGACCTCTTCCTTTTCTTCTTGTTCTGGGAAGTGATGCTGATCCCGATGTATTTCCTGATCGGTATATGGGGCCATGAGCACCGCATTTACGCGGCCATGAAATTCGTGTTGTATACAATGTTCGGTTCAATTCTGATGCTTGTGGCGATCTTGTGGCTCTATCGAATCACTGTAGCCATCGGCTCCCCGACGTTTGACGTCGAGCAGATCCAGATGATGCTTTCGAACGGCACGCTCACGATTCCGGCTCGAACGGAAATGCTCTTGTTTGGCGCGTTCTTTCTGGCGTTCGCCATCAAGGTGCCGCTCTTTCCTTTGCACACGTGGCTGCCGGACGCGCACACGGAGGCGCCCACCGCGGGCTCCGTCATGCTCGCCGGCGTTCTGCTGAAGATGGGCACGTACGGCATGCTGCGCTTTTGCCTGCCGCTGTTTCCAGAGGCGTCGCGCAGCTTTGCTCCTGCCATCGCAGTCCTGGCCATCGTCGGAATCGTATACGGCGCGCTCGTCGCGATGGTGCAAGTGGACCTGAAACGCCTGGTCGCATACTCCTCGGTCAGCCACCTCGGATTCGTGGTTCTCGGAATCTTCGCGTTCCACGCTATCTCGATCCAGGGCGCTGTGTTTCAGATGCTGAGCCATGGCATTGCGACCGGTGCGCTGTTCCTCGGCGTCGGCATGCTCTACGACCGCCGCCATACGCATTTGATCAAGGAATTCGGGGGCCTCGCGACGCCGATGCCGGTGCTGGCGTCGCTCTATTTGTTCACATGCTTCGCTTCGGCGGGATTGCCGATGCTGAATGGGTTTGTGGGCGAGTTCTTGATTCTTGCCGGAACGTTTCAGAAACATGCGGCCTGGGCGTCGTGGGCGGCGCTTGGCGTTATTTTCTCCGCTGTGTATTTGCTCTGGTCTTACCAGCGCGTCTTTTTCGGCAGCATCACGCAGGACAAGAACGGCGCTTTGCCTGACGCCGATGCGCGCGAACGCGGGATTTTGTTCCTGATGGCGGCGGTCATTCTGTGGATGGGAATCGGCTCTACGTTCTTTACACGCCGCACGGAAACGTCGATGCAGAATTTGCTGGAACTGATGCATCGCCCGGGAGCCTACGACGCCGGCGGTGGGAACGGTATGGGTCATCCTGCTATGCCGGCGAGCGGTGCGCGTACCGTGGCGTCCGGCGGTGTGGCCAACTTGGTGAACTCGAAATAAATGTTCCCGCCTCTACAAGATTTGTACCGGATCGCGCCGGAAATCGTGCTGTGCGCGTTCGGCATGCTGGTGATGTTTCTCGCGCCGATGGTGCCCAAGCGTCGGCACGGCGTGCTATCCACATTCGCACTCCTTGGCGCCGCGCTCGCCTTGGCAGCAACTCAATTTTTGGCGATGTTTCCAGGCGCCGCGTATTCCGGCCTGATCCGAGCCGATTCTTTCAGCCTCTTCGTCCATTTGATTGTCTGCGGAGTAGCATTCCTCGCGATTCTTGGATCGACCAGCTATCTTAAACGCGAAGACCTCGATGCCGGGGAATTCTGCGCGCTGATTCTGCTGGCCACGGCCGGCATGGGCGTGATGGCCAGCGCGCAGGAACTACTCACCGCGTTCATCGGGCTCGAGATGAGTTCCATTGCATCCTACATTCTTGCCAGTTACAAGCGCGACGCTCCACGCTCGAATGAAGCGGCCATGAAGTATTTCCTTCTCGGCTCATTCGCCACGGCCTTTTTTCTTTATGGCATCGCTCTCACGTATGGGGCCACGGGAACTACGCATCTTGACCTGATGGAGCAAGCCGGGGCGCAAACCTCACCAACACTCCTGAAAATGGGCCTCGGACTTGTCTTTGTTGGCCTGGCGTTCAAAGTGGCCGCGGCGCCGTTCCAGCTCTGGACGCCCGATGTCTACGAAGGTGCACCCGCGCCTGTCACCGCCATGCTGTCGACCGGTCCAAAGGCCGCTGCGTTCGGTCTAACGCTGCGCATTCTAGCGAATGTGGGTACTGCGAGCGCGCTGTGGTTCTGGGCGCTCTGGGTTGCCGCCGTGTTGAGCATGTTCGCGGGCAACCTGGGCGCGCTCGTTCAAACGAATTTGAAGCGCATGCTGGCCTACAGCTCGATCGCGCACGCGGGATACATCCTGGTCGCTTTGGCCGCAGCGGCCGCGACGGATCGCCCGGAAGCGGGGATCGCTGCGGCGCTGTTTTATCTTGTGAGCTACGCCGTCGTGAAGCTGGGCGCATTCCTGATCGTCGCGCAATTGGGTGGCGCGGGCGAGCGCCACATCGAGATCGAAGATTTTACGGGCCTGGCCCGCCGCCAGCCTGCCATGGCCGCGTGCTTGTCGCTGTTTCTGTTTTCGCTGCTCGGACTGCCGGTGACCGCGGGTTTCCTTGGCAAGTTCTACATCTTCGACGCAGCCCTGAAATCTGACTTGATCTGGCTCGCAATCCTGCTGGCCCTGAACAGCGTCATCGGCGCCTACTATTATTTGCGAGTGATGGTCGCCATGTACATGCGCGAGCCAAACCAGGAAATCGCAGCCGAATCGGTGCCTTGGACGCTCTCCATCGTGTTGTGGATCGCCGCGGCCGGCACAGTGTTCGTAGGACTGTTTCCGACACGCGTCTTCGACTTCGCGGCACAGGCTGCATCCAACATGCGGTAGCGCCTAGTAGAACAGGCTTCAGCCTGTTTGGTTTGCTGATCGCCTGCACGAAACCCAAACAGGCTGAAGCCTGTTCTACTGAAAACAAAACGGCACGCCCTTGGAACTCCAAGAGCGTGCCTATTCAGGAAAAATCGAATCCCTTACTTGACCTTCAGGAAAATGATGGCGAAGGTGTAGAGCGCCATTGATTCGATCAGCACGAGCGAAAGCACGAGCGCGAAGCGGATAGCCGCTGCCGCACCGGGATTGCGAGCCAGGCCTTCGCAGGCGGAGGACGTCGCGCGGGCCTGGGCGATTCCGCAGAACGCGGAGGCAATCGCCATGGCAAAACCCGAGGTGATGGCCACCCAATTGGTCGGTTCCGAAGCACCCCCCGCGGCATTCTGCGCGAATGCAGCAGGAGCGGCGAGAACAACCGCAAGCAGAGCAAACAAAATCACAGCAAACTTCTTCATCGTGTATCTCCTTCGATAAGAAATGGCCGCTCGGAGGTGGTTCCCGGACATCCTCTAACAGCCGGGCTCACTCGAGACAGCGGATGATGCCCACATGAAACCGAAATTAGTGCTCCTCACCCACTGCCCCGCCGACATAAATAATGGGAAGCAGCGTGAAAACGAACGCCTGTAAGAATCCGACAAAGATATGCAACAGAATAAAAATGCACGGAACAAGTAGCGGAACAGGCGCCAGCGCATAGCCAAGCACGTTCAGCTTGCCTGCAAACAAGAAAAGCGCCAGTGTCAGTCCCAAAAATGTAACGTAGAGCAACTCGCTGACGACCATGTTGACCCAAAGCCGAACGGTGAGCGAAAGAAGCCGCGCGAGATTGCTGACGATTTCAATCGGGAGCATAATCGGCGCAAGTGCGAGTGACGGCCCAAGAAAGTGCTTCCCGTAACCGAGGGGCCCATGATGCGCGATGCCACACCAGTTGTAATAGAGGAAAACGACGACTGCGCAACCTAGCGGCACGGAATTCTGCGCCGTGGGCGATGAAAATCCAGGCACCAAGCTGATCAGGTTGCACATTAGGACAAACAAGCCGATGCTGCCGATCATAGGAAGGTATTGCAGCGCGCCGTGCCCTGCGGTGTCTTCGAGCAGGTCGCGCGCGCCCACGCCCATGGAATTCGTCAGCAGCGCTTCCATACACTGCTGCGTCCCGCCAGGGTTATCCACCGAAAGGCGCCTCCTCAGCCACGTAAAAAACACGATGGCGGCCAGGAAAACCACCAGCTCCATCGCAATGTGATTCGGGATCGGAAATTCCTGATTTTCAACGTGAAGGTGAAGTGCGGCGAGCAGCGCCAGAACAGGCTTTCCGAGCAGCCCGTTGATCAGTTTTGTCACACCTAAAACTTGCTCTTCCATGAGTCCTGTCTACCCGGGGATGAGCCGGACGGAAACCGGCTCTAAGTGTGTGATTCCGTGCCCCGCCCGCCGCCGGTCAGTTCAAAAATCAACTCGATCATGACGGCCGCAACTACCGCGAACAGCCCACCTAGAACCCCCACGACAGGCAATAGGGAACGCGAAAGAATAACATACACCACCAAGAGCAGCAACGCGAAGCGTCCAAAGAACTTAAGGTACACCATCCTGGGTATCCGCGCATGATCCGCGCCTGCTTGAGCGGTCGAAACCGCCACTAACGCCCCAACGCCCTGCCTAAGCCACCGGAAATTGAGCCATGTCAACGCGGAGCCCAATGCTACTCCTGCTCCAGGACGCCAGCCCCAATGGACCCCTGCAAACACCGCACCAGCGAGCCCCAGCGAGAAGGTAAGCAACTCGACACGCCGCTCGGCCGCCGCATAAAATGAATCAAGCTCCGCCATCGTTCTTCGCATCCCTGGACAGGCGGCGCAACAGTTGACGCATACCCGCCGCAAAGCCAGCCACGCCGAAAACCAATGCGAACAGCGGCGAGGTGTGCACCCGCGCGTCCAGTAGATACCCTAATCCCCCGCCAACCGCAACGCAAGCGACCAGCAGGAATGGAAGCTCAAGAACATCGGTGATTTCGCGCGCTGCAGTGGCAGGCCGTTTTCGCGGCGATGGGGGAGAAGCCGATCCTGGATCATCAGTGGCCACTGAATCCCGGTGGGATGAATAATGAATAGGTCGCCAAGCGGATGAACGGCTCAGGATATATGCCCGCGACGACAGTCACAAAAGACAGCGCGGCGAAGGCGACGCCCTGCCCAATCGTAATCTTCGGCGTCGGGGTGTTGCCTGGCTCGTACAGCCAGGCATGCGCCACGATGCGGAAATAGTAGTAAAGCGCCGGGACAATGTAGAGCGCTCCGAACAACGCCAGGCGATTGTGGCCCGTCTGTATCAGACCAAGCAGGATGTAATACTTCCCCACAAAGCCCGCCAGCGGCGGAATCCCCGCGAGCGAGAGCATGAAAATCAGCAGCACCAGCGCCGACACCGGGCTGCGCTGGTACAAGCCGTTGAGATCGTCCAATTCGTCGCTGATGACTCCCTGCCGTTGCAGCACAATCACCACGGCGAACGCGCCGATGGTCATGAATGCATACACGAACAAATAGAACGCGACGCCCTTCATGCCGGTCATGAAGCCCTGCGCGCTCGATGCCGCCGCCACGATGCCGAGCAGGATGTATCCCACATGGGAAATCGAAGAATAGGCCAGCAATCGTTTTATATTCTTCTGCCGAATTGCCCCGAAGTTGCCGATCGTGAGCGAAGCGACCGCCACACCCGCAACCAACATCTCCCAATCGAGCCGTACCGGCCAGAAAACGGTCAGCAGCAACCGCAGCAGCAGTGCGAAGCTCGCGGTCTTCGACGCGACGCTGATGTACGCCGTGATCGGCGTCGGAGAGCCTTCGTACACATCGGGAGCCCACTGGTGGAACGGCACGGCCGCGACCTTAAAAAATAGTCCCGACACAACCGTGACGAGCGCCAGGAGCACCAGCAAGTCGCCATGCCCGCGCGCATCGACCGCCACCTGGATCACTTCCAGGTTCGTCCGCGGAGGCAACGGGCCGCCAAATGGGCTGAGGTTCGCCGTAGCGCCTAGTCCATACAAGATCGAAAATCCGTAGGCCAGAATGCCCGAACTGAACGCTCCCAGCAGCAAATACTTCACCGCGCCCTCGTTCGAACGGCGGTCGCGCCTCAGGAATCCCGCCAGGACGTAGAAGCTGATGGCCATCGTTTCAAGGCCGAGAAATTGAACGATCAGATCGTAGCCCGAGGCCATGAACATCATGCCGACAGCCGAAAACAATATCAGTGCGTAATATTCGCCGTAATTTTCGTCTTCAATTTGCAGGTAGCGCACCGAAAGCAAGATCACCAGCGCCGTCGCGATCAGGAAGATGAACCCGAAAAACAGGAAGAACGGATCCACGATGAGAGAGTTGCTGAACCCGATCGCCTGCCCGCTCGCTGCTGCCGGACGCAATTGCCAGAGGCAGATGGCGCTGAAAATTACGCCGAGCATGGCCATCAACGCGTTGAAGTACTTGTCCCGCGTTTCCAGGAGATAATCGGTGAGCAGGATCCCCATGGCGAAGAGGACGAGCATCATCTCCGGCAGGAGCAGCCCCCCGCCGCCCTGTTGCATAAATGACCGGAACGCGTTGAGGATATGGCTCATCAGGCTGGTTACTTCTTCTCCGTGCGGGCTACAGACCTCGAGTCCCACTGGATCGCTTTCTCTTTATCGTTCGCGTTCGGATCAAGCGAGTGCGGATCGGCGGTGGCGTCCGGCGCCTGGTTCGGCGCCATGTTCATTCCAGGCATGCTCATCGCCGGCATCGTGCTGTTGATCCCTCCGGCAGCAGTGGCGGCATTTAATTCCGGCGCAGCCGCGCGTTCCGCCCGGTAGTACCCCGGATTCACCTGCTCGACGATCAATTGCACGGGCCGCTCAAGAATTCGGAACAGCGGTTTCGGGTAAATCCCGATCCAGAAGCACAGAATCACCAGGGGAATCAACGTCGCATACTCGCGCGCGTTGAGGTCCTTCATATGTTCGTTCGCGGGGTTGGTGACTGGACCAAACATGACGCGCTGGTAGAGCCAGAGCAGATACGCGGCACCCAGAATGATGCCAATGGACGCCCACGCCGTGTACTTGATGCTGACTTCGTATGTGCCGCGCAGAATGGTGAACTCTCCGATGAATCCGTTGAGCAGCGGGAGGCCCAGCGAACTGAGCGAAACAATCATATAGATGGCGGCAAAATTAGGCATGGGTGTCGAAAGTCCGCCAAATTCCGAGATCAGGCGCGTGTGCCGCCGCTCGTACAGCACGCCTACAACCAAGAACAACGCGCCGGTGGAAATTCCGTGGTTGATTTGCTGGAGCACGCTGCCGGACAGACCGTGCGGAGTCAGCGCGAAAATGCCCAGCGTGCAGAAACCCAAGTGGCTGACCGAGCTGTAGGCAATCAACTTTTTCATGTCCTTCTGCATCATGCACACGAGCGCGCCGTACAAAATGCCGATCACCGAAACGACCAGCATGATGGTCACAATCTTTTGGCGCGCCGTCGGGTCCAGCGGCAGCAACGGCAGCGAAAAACGAATGAATCCGTACGTGCCCATCTTCAGCAAAACGCCGGCCAGAATCACGGAACCGGCCGTTGGCGCTTCGGTGTGCGCATCCGGCAGCCACGTATGGAACGGGAACATCGGCACCTTGATCGCAAACGCGAAGAAAAATGCCCAGAAGACGATGACCTGCGTGCGCGTGTCAAACTGCGCCGCCGACGCCAGCAGCGTGGGAATGTCAAACGTCATGCCGCCCGATTTGAAGTAGAGCGCCAAAATCCCCAGCAGCATCAGCACCGAACCGACGAGCGTGTACAGGAAAAACTTGATGGCGGCATACAGGCGGCGGTCGCTGCCCCACACGCCGATCAGGAAATACATCGGCACGAGCATCACTTCCCAGAACATGTAAAACAGGAAGAAATCGAGCGCCATGAAGACGCCTAGCATACCCACCTGGAGGAGTAAGAAGAGAATGTAATATTCTTTCTTGCGGAGCTGTATCGCGCTCCAGGAGGAAAGAATCGAAATCGCACCCAGGAACGTCGTCAGGATCACCAGCAGCAGGCTGATGCCGTCGATTCCCAGCGTGTAGTGCGCGCCGATGGAGGGAATCCAATCGTGGTTTTCGTAGAACTGAAAGCGCGGCGCGTCCGCGGACAGGCTGAACCGCCAGATCAGCGGCAGCGAAACAATCAACCCCAGGAAAGCGAATAGATTGCCGATGACGCGATGCGCATTTTCGCTGTCGCGCGGCACGAACAGCAGCAACAACGCTCCCACCAGCGGTGTGAAGAGCACCACCGACAGGATATGAGTATTGTAAAATTCCATCTGCCCGCCTCGCCTTCTCTCAGTAGTGCCACAATTTTTGCAGCGTGTAGCCGGAAATGTGCAAATAATATCCCAGGAAAATCAGAACGCCGAGCAACATGAACAGCGCATAACGCGCCACGCGTCCGGTCTGCAGCATCTGCACAAGCCAACTCACGACGTTGACGATTGCTGCCGATGCATTGACCAAGCCATCGATAATCCAGGAATCCCAAATCATGGAGACACTCGATCCAAATCGCGTCAGCCATCCCGCACCGTCGACACCCAGGCCGTTGATCACACCATTGTCAAAAGCTCCCAACGTGAGCGCAAGATCCTTCATGCGGTTCACGAACATCGCGTCGTAAATCTGGTCAACGTAATACTTGTTGTAGAGCAGCCTGTACAGCCCTCCAAAATTTGCCGCGATTTTGCCGGGTACTTCAGGCTGTTTGATATACCACCTGGACGCTAGCCAGATTCCCGCCGCGGCGATGGCCACGGACAACAGCATGAGCAGGTACTCTGTCGAAGCACCGGATACTGCATTCACGGCGCCTACCGCCTCGGCCGTTTCTCCGCCTGCCTTTGCCATCACGGGCGATAGAAATTGCGCAAACCGGTCGCTGCCGCCGAGCGACTCTGGCCAGCCTATCCAGCCGCCGATCACCGAGAGCACAGCTAGAATCATCAGCGGCACGGTCATCGATGCGGGCGATTCGTGGATGTGGTGCTCGACTTCATGATCCACGCGCGAAGTTCCAAAAAAAGTCATGTTCACCAGCCGGAACATATAAAACGCCGTCATCCCCGCCGTAATGAATCCCAGAAACCACAGGACCCGGCTATGCTCGAATGCGTGCCCCAGAATTGCATCTTTGCTGAAAAATCCAGCCAGCGGTGGAATTCCGGCGATGGCGATCGAGGCCACCAGAAAAGTGCGCGCGGTCGTCGGGATTTTCGTCCACAGCGCGCCCATCTTGCGCATATCCTGTTCGCCGGACAGCGAGTGAATCACGCTGCCCGATCCGAGGAACAGCAGCGCCTTGAAAAAGGCATGCGTCATCAAGTGAAAAACGCCCGCGGTGAAGGCGCCCACGCCGCATGCCAGAAACATGTATCCCAACTGCGAAACGGTCGAGTAGGCCAGCACTCGCTTGATGTCGTTCTGCACCAGGCCCATCGTCGCGGCAAAAAGCGAAGTGACGCAGCCGACCACGGCCACGACTTCAAGCGCTCGCGGCGCCATCGAGAACACGGCGTTGGTTCGCGCGATCATGTACACACCGGCGGTCACCATCGTCGCGGCGTGGATCAATGCGCTGACGGGAGTCGGTCCTTCCATCGCATCCGGCAGCCAGACGTACAAAGGAAGCTGCGCCGACTTGCCTGTCGCGCCGACAAACAGCAGTAACGCAATCGCCGTCAGCGTGCCGTTCCCGATCTCAAAGTTTCCCGCCGCGATCGCCGGGCCTAGTTCGGTGAATTGAATCGTTCCGAGTGTCCCCAGCATTAGGAAAAGTCCCAGCAAGAAACCTGCGTCGCCGATGCGGTTTACGATGAACGCCTTCTTCCCCGCGTCCGACGCCGATTTGCGCAGGAAGTAGAAACCGATCAGCAAGTAGCTGCACAACCCTACGCCTTCCCACCCGACAAAAAGCAGCAACAGATTATTCGCCAGGACCAGCGTGAGCATCGAGAACATGAACAAATTCAGGTAACCAAAGAATCGGTAATAGCCGCCCTCGTGCGCCATGTAGCCGGTCGAATACACATGGATGAGGAACCCGACGCCGGTGACGACCAGGAGCATCACGGCGGTCAGCGGATCCATCAAGACGCCCCAGGGCACGTGGAAATCCATCACGCGCCCGGCGTTGGTGTGCATCATGCCGGCCGGCACCCAGTCAAACAGGTTGAAGCTCACCACGCGCTCAGCGGCAGGGCGGGTGATCAATTGCCAGATGGCGCCGAAGGCAAAGCACATCGAAAGGAGCACGCTGCCCACGCACACCACGCTGACGGCGCTGTTCGGCAAGCGGCGTCCGATGAGCAGCATGAGCGCCGCCCCCGCCAGGGGAAACAGCGGAATCATCCAGATGTGCGCTAGAAAATATTCAGCCGGCATCATGTCCTGGAAAAACTAGTGCGCACTGCCTACCACTTGAGCAGGTCCATTTCGTCGCCCAGCAAAGTCTCGCGGTTCCGGAAAAACGCAATGATGATGCCCAATCCCACCGCGGCCTCCGCCGCAGCATCGGTAATGACGAAAATCGCGAAGACGTGCCCTTCCGCCGAGCCGACCAGGCGCGAGAACGCCACCAGGTTAATGTTCACCGCGTTCAGCATCAGTTCGATGGACATCAAAATAATGATGACGTTCCTGCGGGTCACGACGCCGATTACGCCGATCGTGAATAGTCCCAGGCTCAGAAACAGATAATGGCTGGTCGGAATCATCATTTTTCTCTCAAACTCAGTTCTCTCATACTCAGACTTTTTTCTTGGCCATCACGACGGCGCCGATCATGGCTACCAGCAGCAGGATCGATGCAATCTCAAACGGCAGCATATATTCGCTGAACAACACGCGCCCCACAAGTTGCGTGCTCGGTTCAAGGGCCGTTGCAGGAGCCGGCTCGCCCAGAGGCAGCCCCGAGCGGCCCACCGCGATTGCAACGGTCAATTGTGCGCCCAGGACCAGCGCCAGCAGCAATCCGAGCCACCATTGGCGGTTGAATTGCACCTGGTGCAACGAAACGTCCATGTTAATCAGCATGATGACGAACACGAACAGCACCATGATGCCGCCCGCGTACAGAATTACCTGCACGATGAACAAAAATTCCGCGTGCAGTTGCAGAAAAATGCCCGCCGTCGCCAGGAGCGCCGTAATCAGAAAAATCGCGCTCTGCACCACGTTGCGGCGCGTCACCACCAGGACCGCGGATATCACGGCTAGAGTGGCAAAGAAATAAAATACGATCTGATCGAGCATCGTTAGATCCTGCGGGCTCCAAGTCGCCGACGCGCCAAAGCCAGCGCTATGGCGAGGGCGCGTAGAGCCCGCACCCGATTCGTTCCCTAGGCCTCTTCACCCACGACGGCGTGCTCTTTGTCCTTCTTCGCGCCCGCCGAAGCCAGCATCCCGGCCACCACAAGCGTCAATATGGTCGTCAAAGGAAATGCCGTCCAATGGCTCCATCCCAATTGCCGGTGCAGCACGAGGGCCAAGCCAATCCCCATCACATTCACGATCGAAAGCGGAATCAGGAATTGCCATCCCAAGCGCATCAACTGGTCAAACCGGTACCGCGGAAAAGTAAATCTCAGCCACATGAACAGGTACAGGTAGAGTCCGACTTTCAGCAGGAACCAGAACGCGCCGTGCAAGCCCGGCTTCGCACTCGCGACAAGCGAGCCCGCGGGCGCCATGAGCGGAGCCGCAAATATTGCGGCAACCAAAATGAACAAGCCCGCAACCACCACAAGAAACATTTTTTGTATTTTCACCGGCTGCTTCGGCGCGCGGTAAAAGCAATACCCGGCAACCACGAGCATGAGTAATGATGGAAAACCATCCAGGAAATTGAATGCCGTCGTTCCGGCGAACGGCCGCAGCCAGCCGCCGAGAAACAGCGTCGTTGCAATCGACGCCACGACGACCATGTTCGTGTACTCCGCCAGGAAGTAAAGCGCCCAGCGGAATCCGCTGTACTCGGTCATGTAGCCGGCAACCAGTTCCGATTCCGCTTCCGGAAGATCGAAGGGCGCGCGATTGGTCTCCGCAATCGATGCCACAACGTAGATGAAAAATCCCACCGGCGCCGCAAAGACGAACCAAACCCCGTAGTCTTCCTGAGTTTCGATAATCTCCCGAGTCGACAGCGTCCCGGCCAGCAGCAGCGCGCCAACAATCGCTAACCCCGCGGCGGTTTCGTAGCTCACCAGTTGCGCCGCGCTGCGCAACGCGCCGAGCAACGAGTAGTGGCTGTTCGACGACCATCCGCCGAGCACGATTCCGAAAATCCCCAACGCTCCGATTCCCACGACGAACAAAAGTCCGACGTTCAAATCGGCGATCTGGAACCACGGTCCAATGGCAAGCGCAGACATCGCCAGCATTCCCGCCGTCACGGAGATCAAAGGCGCGATCCAGAAGATTCCTTTGTCGGCCTCATCCGGGATGATGTCTTCTTTCAAAAGGAGTTTCACCGCGTCGGCAATGGGCTGCAGCAGGCCGTGCGGACCGACGCGCATCGGCCCCAGCCGCGCCTGCATATCGGCCATGACCTTGCGCTCCATCAATACGATGTAGCCCGCGACGAGCGGAAGAACGGCAACAATCACGAGCGCGCAGACCAACTGCACCCAAATTGAAATCACGAAATTAATTAGAGTCTGCATCCCGTTACCGGTCGACTTCTCCCAGAACAATATCGAGCGTGCCGATGATCGCCACAACATCCGCCACCAGGTGCCCGCGAATCATTTTGTCGAACGCCTCGAGGTTGATCAAGGACGGCGGGCGAATGCGCACGCGGTAGGGCTGCGTCGTGCCATCGCTGACGATGTAATATCCGAGTTCGCCCTTCGGCGCTTCGATCGCGTGGTAAACCTCGCCCGGGGGCGGCTTCAATACCTTGCCGACCTTGCCCATGATCGGCCCGGTGGGAATGTTCTCAATGGCTTGGAGGCAGATCAAGCGCGACTGGCGCATCTCTTCCATGCGCACGATGTACCGGTCATAGGTGTCGCCATTCTTCCCGGTCGGAATCTCGAACTTGTACAAGTCGTAGGCGGCATATGGCATCGCCTTGCGGATGTCCCACTTCACGCCGCTCGCCCGGATCACGGGACCCGAAGCAGCGTAGTCAATCGCCTCTTTCGCGGTCAGGATTCCGATGCCCTTCGTGCGGCCCACCCAGATGCGGTTGCTCGTGAGCAGCGATTCGTACTCATTGACGCGCGTGTCAAATGGCTTGCAGAAGCGCTCGACGTCTTTTTCGAATTCGTCGTAGGCCTCATACTGGAGGCCGCCGATGCGAAACGCATGCGTGGTGAGCCGCGCGCCGCAATACTTCTCGAATATCTTCAAAATCTCTTCCCGCTCGCGCAGGCAGTAAAACAGCGGCGTCAGCGCGCCAATGTCGAGCGCATGCGTCCCCAGCCAGAACAAATGGCTCGCGATTCGCTGCAGCTCGGTGAGGATCGTTCGAATCACTCTCGCCCGCAGGGGCGCCTCTGCCCCAAGCAATTTTTCGACCGCTTCGCAGTAGCCCAGTCCGTTCGAAACCGCCGCGACGTAATCCATGCGGTCCACGTACGGCGCAAACTGCGTGTACGTGCGGTGCTCGGCGATTTTCTCAACCCCGCGGTGCAGGTAGCCGATCACGCACTCCGAGCCGATCACCTTCTCGCCGTCCAGACGCAACTTCACGCGCAGCACGCCGTGCGTGGATGGGTGCTGCGGCCCCATGTTGAGAACGATTTCGTCCGCCCCGAGGACCGTCGTCTCGGCATGCGTGGCAAACGGAATGCGCTGTTCCGCCATTTCTACTGTCCGCTCTCGATGCCCAGGTTTTCGCGCACCCAGGCCGTGTCCTGCGTCAAAATGTCGTAATCCTTCCTCAGCGGATGACCCTGCCACTCGTCCGGCAGCAGAATCCGCTTCAGGTCGGGGTGTCCTTCGAACACCACGCCGAACATGTCGTACACTTCCCGCTCCTCCCAGTTTGCAGTAGCCCACACGCCCTGTACGCTGGGCACACGCTGGTCCGCGGAGGCGTACACCTTGAGGCGCAGGCGCTCGTTCCTTTCCAACGAGTACATGTTAAGCACAATATCGAAACGCTGCTCGCGCTTCGGCCAGTCCACAGCCGTGAGGTCGCTCAGCCAGTCGAATTTCTCGTCGTCGCGGCTGTAGGTGGCGATCTCCATCAATCGCTCACGCGCCACTACCAGGATCGCCTGCTTGCGGTCGATCCACGCCTCGCGGATCGCATCACCAAATCTTTCCTTGTATCGCTTCACGAGATCGTTGTCGAGCGGGACTGGCCCTTCCTTGGGAGGCGCAGGTGGCCTCGGAGGCGCGGCAACTGCGGGAGGCTTCGCAGCAGCAGCTGCCGGCGCGGTGGGAGGCTTGGATGCAGGTTCGCTCGCCGCTGCGGGAGGTTTTACCGCGGACGGCTCTTCTTTGGGACTCGCAGGGGGCTGCTTTTCTTCCGGATCGTTGGCCATGAATTAGGAGTAGAGCAGGCTGCGCTCCAGCGGCGCAACCTATACGCAAACCGTAGCTTTTAGCACATGGCGGAAAACACAGTCAACTTGTTCCGCTACAAGTTGGTGCGGCACTTTTCTGTGGGACAGCCACTCTTGTATGTCCAGTGCGATCTCGGCACGGCACACCTGGACAGGCAGCCCCTCGCAGGGGCTCGGGATAAAGAGTGCCTGTCCTACTAAAACCCCGGCGACCATCGGACAAAAAAAATCCCGGCTGCGCTCTGCGGTCGGGTCTAAACGTGCCAATTGTGTTGGGGTCCCGCTTACACCCATTCAAGAGCACCCTTCCGATACAGCCATACGTACCCGATGATCAGAATGCCCAGGAACACGAACATACTCACCAGCGCATACACCGGTTCCAGACGGAATCCTTCCTCACGGGTGGAAAATAGCACGGCCCACGGAAACAGGAAAGTCGTCTCCACGTCAAAGATCACAAACAGAATAGCGACGATATAAAACCGGACAGAATACCTTCCGCGCGTGTCCCCCTCGGCTTCCACACCGCACTCGTAAGGCTTCAGTTTCGCCCCCACCGCCGGGGGCGTCGGGCGAATAAATTGGAAGAGCACAAGCGTGACGGCTGGAAACGCCGCAGCAAGCAGAGCGAAGATCAAAACGGGAATGTACTGGCTGGGCATATTAATTTCGCTCGAAATCGTAACATAGGAGTCAAGCTGTATCCAGCGCGAGTGGTGGTCGTGTGCGGTTCAGAAGGTCAACCGATGCTGGGAATTCCGTGCCTCTTCAGGATCTCAAAAAAGTCCAGGCCGGCCTGCCACGAACTTGGTGGCAAACCGGCCTGGAGTGGCCAACTACCTCTGCGTCGTGTTTTCGATTAATCGTCCCTTGGGTTTGGTGTTGGTGCGGCTCCCTTCCCGACCGGGACTTTGTTGATTTGGATGTTGTCAATCACAGCGATGCTCCCCGTTGACGAGGATCCTTGCTCGAGCACAAGGGAGATGCTCTTGACTTGTGAATTCAACGTCGACGGCGCTTGAGTTAGATCGAACTGCACGTGGGTCCAGCCCATCGGCGCGGAAGATGCAGGCGTGGTGGGGCTGCTCTTGCAACCGCCATACGTGTGCGTCGTTCCGTCCATTGCGACAACTTGGAATAGGGGTGAACCAGAAGTGCACGGGATGTCCGTACGGAAATCAAAACTCAGTTCCGTGAGGCTCATACCTGAGACACCCTGGATGACCGCACCGGCCATGGAGCCGGAAGGGGAGGTGGCGCTCGTCGCGAGAACGAGGCCTTGGTTGTGTGGATCGTTGGAATTGTTCGGAGATGCGCCCAGGTAGTTTACCCAAGCTGCAGCGAGAGTTCCAGATCGCGAATTGGACACGTAGGGTTGAGCGTACATGTTACCCGGAGTGCCTCCTCCGCCGCTACCGGAGGTAATTGTCAAACTCACGGGAACGGTAATGGTCTTACCGTTCGGTGTGCTTATGTTGATTTGAGCGCCATAGGTTCCCGCAGCCATGCCTGCCGGATTAATGGAGGCTCGGAGGTTTCCGGGAGTATTTCCACTGGTCGGAGCAATGCTCAGCCAGGGGTCGGTTTCCGTGGCGCTATAGGAGGTTGGTCCGCTGGTGCTGGTGATCGCCAGTGGCTGGGATCCGGGCGTACTTCCGCCCATCCGATAACTGAACGCCAGGGACGCTGGGCTTACCGCTAGCGTGCCCGTGCCCGTCGACGGGTTTACCGTAACCATGGTTGACGCCGTCGCAGTGGGGGGTGTAGCCGCGTTATTGACTACTCTCAGCGTGTAGGTCGTGGTGGCCGTTGGCGTCACAGTTACCGGCGTGCCGCTAGTCACTGTTCCCACGCCGCTGATCGCGCCCGTCCCGTTGCTGAATACCGCTGTTAGCGTGGTCGAAGTTCCGGCTGTGATGGTCGCCGAAGCGGGCGCGAAACTGCTGATCACAGGTGCCGACGGGGGCGGAGGCGGCGGGGGCGCGTTTACGGTAATCGTCGCTGTCGCCGAAGCAGTTGCGGGCGTAGTGGCGGCGTTGGTCACAGTCAGAGTGTAGGTCGTGGTTGCCGACGGAGTCACATTAACTGGCGTGCCGCTGGTCACCGCTCCCACTCCGCCGATCATCCCCGTTCCGCCCGTGAATGTGGCCGTCAGGGTGTTCGTGCCGGCAGTGAAGCTGTTGATCACAGGGGCTGCCACAACCGCCACCATCGCCGTCTTGGTGGCCGCTGTCCCTGTTGTCGGAGTGACTGTCAGCATGTAGGTCGTGGTCACCGAAGGCGTCACGGTCACTGGTATGCCGCTGGTCACCGTTCCCGTCACGCCGCTGATTGTGCCCGTGCCACCGCTGAACATCGCCGTCAGAGTCGTCGATTTTCCGGATGTGATAGTCGCCGCACCGGCCGTAAAACTTGTGATGGACGGAGGTGTGGCTGCAGTTGCGGGTGCTAGCGTGTAATTCGCGCTGTAAAAACTATTGTTACCGGTGGAGCCGGGAAGTGCTATTCCGGTCACAAAAAATTTCACACTGTCCGTGGTTCCCGTCGGCGGAGGGGTCCAAGTAAGCGAATAACTGTTCGTGGAATTGCTGGACCCTTCGGCAGGGCCATTGCTCTGAATGCCCCCGGCGCTGGATGGTCCTGAAAAGGTTCCCGCTGTGCTAGCTAGGTTGCTCGCGAATACCGCAGTGAGATAAAACCCCGTTTCCTTAAGAGATGGATCGGTTACAACAACGCTGATAGGGATTGCCGGGCCGCCTGGCGTGTAACCTGCCATGCCTGTGGGAAAATTGACGACAACGTTGCCCCCAGCGGGGGTGGTGCCGCTATGACACGGGGTGCAGACGACGGCGGACGGCATTGCCGGATTGAAGGAGCCGGCCCCGCCCTGATAAGCCAACGCCGTGGGTACTTTCAGCTGCGCGCCGAAAAATAAAAGTGCGATGATAGTACTGGTGAACAAGACTAGCATTGCAGGACGAAATCGATTCACTTGAATTACCCCCTCAGGCAAATTTTGACTGATGATTACTCGGAGTTAAATGGCCTCAGCCGCTAATTACCAGCCCCAGCGAATCCCCTGTTCCCTCAGTCACGCGACTGTGGAGGCCATCTCCGTATTGCCCAAGTTAGGCTCCTGCCATACTGGAAGCTACTGGTCGTGAGACCAGTCTAAGACCAGACCTTGTCACCCGGGCGAGGAACTGGCCTGCAAGTGGCCACCCGGTCGGATGTCCACTCAGAATTACAGAGTGGAAAACATCGGATTCCGGGACTGCCGGGAATCAACGCATTGGCATTTCAGGCGACTGCAAAAAGGGAGGCAGGGGGAGGAGTGCGGGCTCTAGTTTTACGCTGAACGCCTCAAGTGCAACGTGGAGCCCGCCGGGGGACGGGAGCGGGCTCTGCGCGCCGTCGCCATAGCGCTGGCTTTGGCTCGTCGGCGACTTGGAGCCCGCCGGAATATTTGTTCGTCTAGGATTCGAGGATCAATTCTTTTGCCCGCTGCGTGGCCTTCATGACCGCCTTGATCAGCGTCACGCGAACTTTGCCGTCCTCCAACTCGAGGATCCCATCCATCGTGGACCCTGCGGGGGTTGTCACCGCGTCCTTCAGCAGCGCGGGGTGATCGCCGGTATCGAGGACCATGCGTGCGGCCCCCATCATGGTCTGCGCCGCGAGCAAGGTGGAGATGTCCCGCGGCAGCCCGACTTTCACGCCACCTTCGGCGAGCGATTCCAAAATAATATAGATGAACGCGGTGCCGCTCGCGGAGAGCCCGGTCACCGCGTCGATTTGTTTTTCGTCCACGACAACCACGCGCCCCACGGCCTCGAACATGGCCTGCGCGATTTCCAAATGCTCCTTCCCGGCGTGGATGCCTTTGGCGAGGCCCGTCATCCCGCATCCAATCGCGCAGGGCGTATTGGGCATGGCCCGCACCACGGGCGCATCGAGTCCGAGATATTTCTCCATAAGTTGAGTTGGCACGGACGCAACAACGGAAACGATCAGCTTTCCCGGTTTCATCTCGGGTTTGATTTCTTCCAGCACTTCGCGCACGGCCTGGGGCTTCACTGCCAGCAGCACGATGTCCGCGCCGCGCACGGCCGCGCGGTTATCGGTAGACGCCTCAATGCCCAATTGTTCCGCGAGCGCGCGCGCCTTTTCCGCATGCCGCACGGTGGCGTGAACGCGCTTGGGCTGTACGAGTTTTTGCTCGAGAAATGCGCGCAGCAAGATTCCGCCAATTTTTCCGGCGCCGAGCACCGCCAGCCGCCCGTTCAAACGTTTGCCTGAAACTGTAGTTTTCATAGTGCCTGCATTGTTGACGAGGCAAAGCCGTCCGTCAACATTCTTCCTTCGATGCTACTTTGGTCTTGGGAATTAACTATTCGATGGATGGAGCCCTGTTTTGCGCGGAAAGTTCCTGAATCGCGGGTCCAAGTGGAAGGGATTGTGCAAGTTGCCTTGCAAAATCAGACCAGAACTCCGATGGATTCTACGGGAGTGGTCACAGTCCGCTCGCCATCGGCGTTAAACTCCATGCGGAAGCCTGTATAAATTCCGCGCATTTTGCAGAAGGAGCCTCCGAGGGTAGCCCCAGCAAGGCGGGCACGGGTTAACTCTGGGAAAAACTGGCCGCCCCGGACCAGGATTTCGCCGCTCCGGCCGTCGATGACTGTGATCTCATAAAGGCTGTTGCGGGTTTGGACGACCAACTTCTCCATATCCTCCATGCGGTCAACCTGCACACCATTCGTCCACGGGTCCTCGGACCACTTGTCGAGGATCGCCCCGCCCGGTATGGATTCTTGCTCTGCCACTGAGTCCCCCTTTGGCTGGGCTCAATACATTAGATGCTGCGGGAGGCCATTCCGGCAACTCAAAAATGAACCATTCTAAGGCGGAACTCTTGCCACACTGCATTGCTAGGGCCTACGGAGGAGGCGGTCCAGCCAGCCGATCCGGCGCTCGAAGTCTATCAGCAGCCAGAGGTCTCCCTTCACCCTAAGAGCGGAACAGCCGTGCCGGATCATTCACGAATTTTGCGGGTAGGACTTTGATGGCCTCGTCCCGCCCGAGCGTGGTGTCGCGGGCGCGATACACCTCGCCCATCCCGCCCGCACCAATCTGCGCGACAACTTCGTACGAGCCGAGCTTGGTGCCGGCCGCGAGGGTCATTTCTTCAACCCCGCTGTCCAGTTGAGGACCACCGTGATTGGTGCCGATGCCTCTTGCTGCGGCACCGTATTGATCAGGAACCGCTGGCCGTCGGCGGAAACTGCGTACTGATAACGCCCTCCGATAGCAATACGTGTCTCGAAGAGTGGCTTAACGGCACCGACCTCAAAGCTCGCGCCCTTACCGTTTACTGTCGCGGCCATCAGTTTGTTGTCGGGTGCCAGATAAAAAATCTCCGTGCCGTCATGTCGCCATCGAGGGAGATCGCCACCAGCGGTCGAGATCTGCCACTGCCCACCAGGCCCTGGAAAGGGGGCAACATAAACTTCATTTCTGCCAGACTCGTCCGAGCGGTACGCGACCCATCGGCCGTCTGGAGAAAATTGGCCATAGCCTTCATCAAACTTCGTGTTAAGAAATCGAACCGGCTTATGATCTCCCGAAAGCGGCAAGATAAACGATTCCCTGCCTGTCTGCCCAACGCCGGTGCGATAGAGTATAAACCGGCCGTCCGGAGACCAGCTCGTGGGATATTTGTCGAGATTGTCCTCAAGCAGCACTTCCTCCGTGCCGGCCCCGCTGGAGGACTTTTGATAGAGATCAAGATGTCCTTTGCGATTTGCGTTGAACACAATTCGGCTGCCGTCTGGTGACCAGATGGATGTTACTGCGGCCACCGGACCAAAAGTGAAGCGCGTTCGCAGCCCCCGCGCGACGTCGTAGAACCAGATGTCCCGCCCCTTCCCCGACTGATCTGTAATGCTTAAGGAAGCTCGCTTCCCGTCCGGAGATAGCTCCAGG
>Ga0210410_10000199_pt1 | contig 85032 bp, 66 predicted proteins | sample IncBWC4MmetaG_FD_161058 | JGI IMG/M metagenome (GOLD analysis project Ga0210410, IMG submission 161058) | Forest soil microbial communities from Barre Woods Harvard Forest LTER site, Petersham, Massachusetts, United States - Inc-BW-C-4-M | ecosystem: Environmental > Terrestrial > Soil >... | reverse complement strand
CTTCTTCGTGTACCGCTCGAATCCCGTCATCATCGCCAGTGTCCTCTGCTTGCGGAACGAGTTCATGCTGGCACGACTTTATCTGTACTCGCTGTGGAAAGGGAGGACTTAATCAGAGTCTCCCTAGATTGTAGACGACGCCACCCGGGTAATCCGGTAATCCGTGTACCCCTCGATGAAGAGACGAGCTTGGGGATGATCCTTTAGCCACTGAACATTGCTGCACAGTGCTGCTCCATCTGTGGCTGTCTCGTGGGTATCAAAATCGAAGAGAACCTCTTTCATGCTCTGGTCGAACTCGGCCTGTTGAGGCCCAAACAACTTAGTGTTCGGTCTAAATACCTTGACAGGCATCGTCTGATCGGCTGAGGTGACCTGCCCAAGGGCCGCCCCGATTGCGCCGAGCGCCACCACTGCGATTGCGAAGAATGATTGAGGCTTCGTCTATAATTTCCTTTGGTGAACTCTGAGAGCGTCATCGAAAATAAGGCTACGATTTGGGCTGTGGAGGATAGTTCTTCAACAGTTTCTTTACGGCCTTTGCCAGATTCTTTTGCTGTTTGTCGGGTTTGGCCTTCGGATCAAGTGTCTTACTCGCCACGCCGCGCCACGCGAGATCTTTGTTGGCGGAGTCGTACATGTCTAAAGCCAATTGGCCGATATAGATGGTCGAAGTCTGTCCGGTAGTCGTGCTCATTCCACCCATGCCACCGTACCACCCGCCACGATACCAGCCTCCGCCATATCCCCAGTCCGAGTTAAACGATGTAAACTCCTTCTCTTGGCCGATACCAGCTTGGTATCCGATATAAAGGTTGGCGCTGTCATCCGTAACTTTAGTGAGTCCTTTGGTGGCTAGTTCCGTGTCCACAGCGTCCATGATCTGCTTGTTCACCAAGTCATTCACGGTTGCTGCGTCTTTCAGCGCGACCCACTTGTATGTCTTGAACTTCGAGAAATCAGCATTTTTGTCGAAGTTGTAGCGAACGTCCTGACTAAATGCGACAGTCGCCACCAGGAGCAGACCTAACGCTGATAGAAATGGGATCCCTTTCATCGTATCCTCCAAGTGTGCAGATCGGTTGAAGGTCCAGAGTGGACCCGCCTCGAGACTTAGTTTCGAGCAGACACAGTTCTGATCCGAAGCACAAAACCGATGTTAGGTGCGCGAGGCTGCAGCAGGAACTGTCACAACTGACAGACAGCATTCTATGTGGCAAATCTAGGAAGTGAACACACCTGCGAGACAGCTATCTTAGTGATGGACGCCCTCTTCATCCCGGACCCGGTCAGTGCTGCGCCTCCCTCCGCGATCAAGGAATGTCAGCGAAGGTCTGTCAGACAAATGCGCGGCGAGATATGTAGTTTGCGAGGGGAACGCAATCTCAGCTCCTGCATGCTGGATGATCTCCATGACACGCAACAGCAAATCTTCCTGGATCTCCAAGAAATGGTTCCAGTCACGGGCGAACAGGTAGGCGAAAATCTCGACGTCTAGCGAAGAAGCACCGAGTCGGATAAATCGGACACGCACTGACGAGGAGTCAAGGCTCGGGTGCGCGGTGAGGAGGTTGTGAACCTCGGCTGTAACCGAGCGCATCTGATGGGGGGTGGTTTCATAGCGCAAGCCCACGACCGGATGGAACCAAAATCGGTCTCGTGCGGAGAGAGTTTCAAGGCTCATGTTTGCGATCTGACCGTTAGGCACAGAGACCACCGTGCGATCCATGGTTCGGATGCGCGTGGAGCGGAGGCCCACTTCCACGACCGTTCCTACAGTGTCACCCATCTTCAAAGTATCCCCTATGTGCACGGCCTGATCGGCGATCAGGGAGACACCTGCAACGACATTTTCCAAAGTTTTCTGAGCTGCGAGCGCAACCGCAATGCCACCCACACCGAGCCCAGTGAGTGCGGCAGTTAAATTAATGCCGAAGTGGTGGAGAGTGAACAGCAAACCCGCGAAGAGGATTAACCCATCGATCAGCCGACGGCCTAGGCGCAGAACCGCGGCCGATCCGCTCATACCCGGGCGACGACCAACAAGGTAACGTTCGCCGCAACCGTTCACGAGGATCAGCAGCCACATGCAGGCGGCGATCGCAATCATCAGGGCGGTGGTGGACCAGAACTGCCGCGCCAAAAGTGAGAGGCCAACGGTTGATAACAACCAGCGGATGGAGAGGGCAAGAAGCAGGAGGCGAAGTGGCGTCGGCAAGACTCGAGGAGTCTGCGCATTTGCATCTCGGAGAAGGCGGCGACGGAATGCCCTGAGAGCCAAGCCACTGAGCCGATCCAGCAGGCCGGTCAACATGTAGAGAAATGGCAGTCCGACAAAAAGCGTCAGCCACTCAAACAGCGGAATTTTGGCCAATCGACGGTTGACCAGGAATTCCGGGAGAATTTCCTCCACGGGGGGCTTGCCTATTTCCTGAAAAACATCCGGAATCGCCTGCAGGGTCTTTCGAGAGAAAAGCCAAGTTTTTCCCAACTTCCCACGATCGACGCGTTCGACGAAAATGTCGAGATCGCCCTTGGCAGTGGTGATGGTACCGACCAAATCTTCATCGGGATTGAGAGGATCGGGTATGGCGCCCTCGGGCTTGTCGCTGAGCGAATTGAGCCGAGCAGGCAGACGACGATCCAGGACCACAGCAAGCTGACGCGCCAAATCTGCTGCATCGGGGCCTCGCAGGGGAGTATTCAAGTACAGGACAGCGATTTCAGTGTTACCTTTCCGGGCAGCGTTGAGAAAACCCAGGACTGCGCCGCGGGGTGTGGTGCGGCCGAGGGGGTCTTTCGCTGGTTCGGGCTTTGCCTCAGCGACAGGGGCGCTAGGAACGGCAACTTGAGGCCAGACGGCTGGGGATAACAGCAGCAGCAACGACAGAAGAAAAATCGCAGGGGTGCTAGCGAAATGAGTGAGGCTGTTAGATGCACTCATACCAACGACGCTCCGATCGACTCATAACGAGATCCGCACACCATCGCTGCCATCGGAAGCGTTCGAGGTAGATCTTCCTTTTGGGTGCAACTTCGGAGAACTGACAGAACTGCCAGTTAACGCGTATGTGTTCTGACCGGCAAACTACTCACCGAAGCTGTTGTCTGCGCTGCTAACAGGGAGGCGCCAGTGCCGGAAGAGAAGAACGGAGATAAGAACAATCAGAAGCCAACCGCGATCAAAAAGAAAAAGTACGAGCGAGAACTACGAAAGCTGCAAACCAAGCTGGTCGAAATGCAGGAATGGGTGAGAAACAGCGGCGCCAAGATCGTGGTTGTGTTCGAGGGTCGGGACGCGGCAGGGAAGGGTGGAGTGATCCACCGCATCATGGAGCGCGTCAGTCCCCGGGTGTTTCGCCACGTAGCTTTGCCGGCCCCGACCGAACGGGAAAAATCACAGCTGTATGCCCAACGCTACATGAAAGAAATGCCGGCTGCAGGTGAAGTAGTGCTTTTCGATCGCAGCTGGTATAACCGTGCCTTAGTCGAGCATGTAATGGGCTTTTGCACGGACAAGCAATACGCCGATTTCCTGCGTATGTGTCCAGGTTTTGAGTCTCTGATGAAGAACAATGGCATCATTCTTGCCAAGTACTGGTTTGAGGTTGGGGAACAGGAACAACACAAGCGGTTTCTCAGGCGTATCGAGGACCCGATGCGGCGGTGGAAACTGAGCCCGATGGACCTTGAATCGCACCGTCGCTGGTACGACTACTCGCGAGCACGTGATGCAATGTTTGCAGCTACCGACACCCAACAATCTCCCTGGTATTGCGTTCAGACCGACGACAAAGAGCGCGCTCGACTGAATTGCATCGCTCATCTACTCAGTGTTGTCCCATGGAAGAAAGTTCCGATGGAGAAAGTGGTACTTCCGGGGAGGCAAAAACCCAAGGGATACAAAGCTCCGGACTGGAACTACCGGTGGATCGCACAGAAGTACTGAGGGGTCGTTCCTCGCCGGCTGCCGTGCTGCTTCACAACCGTGACGATGGGTGGACTATTCCTGAAATGGGCCATTGGGGTGTTGGGGATCCTTCGTAGGCCAGCGTACAGTCGTTCTACCTAGCACTTCGATGCTATAAAGCTTTATATCAATGCTAGACCCGCCGACCTTCCGGAAGTCATGACCATCCGCAGCCAGTCGTTGGCCACATTGGTGTCGGCGAGCAACCCACGTGTGGTGAAGAAGTGCGGGTGGAGTTCTCACACTTCGATATACCCGCAAACTTCCCCAGCAAGGTTTCGCTGGCCTTGTTCCGTGTCCTGCAGGAAGCCCTTCAGAACGCGGTGAAGCATAGCCATGCCCAAGACTTCAAAATCGAATTGCGTGGTGCACCAGGCGCAATCTATCTCACGGTGACTGATGCCGGAACCGGATTCGACCCGGTGGAGGCTATGGGCAGTCGCGGACTGGGACTGATCAGTATGCGGGAGAGACTGCAATTGGCGAACGGATCAATGTCAATCGAATCCGCGCTCGAAAAGGAACCATCATTCGAGCACGCGTGCCGTTCCATGTGGATGCAGAATCGTCTGAGCCCCAGCGCATGACCTGATAGCCGCGATGAGCTCTTGAAGCGAAACCACCTGAAAACCAGTGCAATCGTTTCGCAGCAGCAGTGATGACTCTCCAGTCCGAGGGCTGGCAATTAGGGATGCTTTTCTGTCTACTTTGACAGGTGACAGAACTGAAGTGTCGGGTAATTTCGTAATTGCATACCACACTAAGCTCAGCAACTGAAGAGTTGCACGAGCCCTTCCATACGGCGGCCAGAACCGCTACCCCTCCGACAAGGTTCTGGCCGCCTGTTCCTTAGCTACGGAAATCAGCCAAAACTTGTTGTCGTGCATTGAGCCGTCACCTCGGCCACCGAAGTTCTGAGGAACCTCTCGCTCGACTGGACTCGCAAGAGCTTCTCAAAACCCTTCTGGCTGGTGATGGCGATTAGGCGATGTTGAGGAACTCAATTCTGTAAAACTGTCTCGCGATTTGCTAGCCGGTAGGGAATTTGAGCTATGACCAAAGGTAAAGCATGAGGCACAGAACCACGCCAGAAACGGCGAGAAACGGGCGGGCAATTGCCCACCCTCCCCGTAGATTGAAATTCGAATCCTTACTCGACCCATCCAGCATGACAAGATCATCGCCCGGTATGGCGCGTGGCTGAGGTTGGTGCGGTAGGTATTCACGGTAGTCCGTTGGTGAATCTAGGTAGAAGATTTCTGCCCAGACGTAGCAATCACGAATGTGGACCGCCTTGCCACCGATGTGTTGATCTTGATTGAGCATTGTAGGTGCACCAATGCCTACACACGCTCCCTTGTACGGCCAGCTGGGGACCGACTCAACTGGCAATCCTTACAGAATTGACACCACGAACATTCAACTTGAAAATCGCACACTCGCCTTGCCGTGAGGGAGGTTGGGGTCCTTTTGCACTGTTACTACTGACAGTTACGAACCAGGGTCTAGCCTACCTACACTTCCGGGGTACCGATGCGGTAGTCGACAAATCGCCCTGCTTGATGCTTATCGACGCCCTACTCGGACCGTAGCGAACGATCACCAGGTGCTTGGGAAATGAGAATCTTGGGCTGGATTCAGCGCTTGTCGCTCATCGTTGGACTGATGTTGCTCGGCATTTTTGCGGGCGCGTATATCCATCAGGCGATCATGTCTCGGGTGGAAGTGAGTCGCTTCAAGAATCTCGAAGCGAAAACCCACGCCGAGAAGGCCGAAGTGGTTCTTTCAGCGTCTGGGCTGAAGGTGGATTTCAAATTGTGGGCGCAGAAGCGGATCGACGCATATGAACAGAGTCTTGCTGAGCACTTCGACCCACCCTTGGCGATTTTGCGTATCACCAAGCTCAACCTCGAGGCGCCGGTGCTTGAGGGAACTGATGATCTGACCCTTAACCGAGGCGTAGGTCACATTCAGGGCACCGGTCGTCCCGGGGCGGAAGGAAATATTGGGATTGCGGGTCATCGTGACGGGTTCTTTCGCGTACTGAAGGATATCGGGCCCGGGGACACGATCGAACTGGTAACCGCCAGCCGAAAAGATGTCTATACCGTTGATCAGATCGTACTCGTGACTCCTAAGGATGTATCTGTCCTTCAGACGCGACCGGGGCGATCGCTAACTCTAGTCACCTGCTATCCGTTCTATTTCATTGGGAGTGCGCCTCAACGCTACATCGTTCAGGCATCCGTCAGGACTGCCGGGGACGGCGGAGTCGAACGCGGCAGCGGATCAAAGCTGCAAGCTCAGAACAATTGAACGATAGAAAGTGACCATGTCTTGGGACTGAAACAGCACCATGAACTTAAATCCACGATAGCAAAGGTTACTACTAAGGAGAAAACACGATGAACTCAGCAACTGGATGGACACGAGTGTGGCTAGTGCTTGCGGTGGGGGTGATCTGTTTTGCCTTTGCGATAAGCATGAGCGCACAGGTGAAAACAACAACCGACACGACGAGCGGACAAGCCGCCCACGAGGTAACTGTGGAGCGAGGTGAAGTTGTCGTTGTTCAGGGCAACGACCTGGTGGTGAAAATGGACGACGGCACGATCCGCCATGTTGCCAACGTTCCCGAAAGCGCGAAGGTTAATGTTGATGGTCGGGAACTCGGGATCCACGATCTGAAGCCAGGAATGAAGCTGCAGCGCACGATCACGACGACAACAACTCCGCAAACCATCACCACGGTGAAAACGGTGACGGGAAAAGTGTGGCACATTTCCCCTCCGAGCTCCGTGATTCTGACTCTGGAAGACGGCACCAACCAGCAGTTCAAGATTCCTAAAGGCCAAAAGTTCACGGTTGATGGACAGCAAATGGATGCTTGGGGTTTGAAAAAGGGGATGAGAGTCTCAGCCACCAAGGTCGTGGAAGAACCCGTAAGTGTGGTCGAGCGTCAAAAACAGCTAACCGGCTCGATGCCGCCACCACCACCACCGCCACCGCCCGACGTACCGATCTTGGTTGCCGTAGCAGAACCGGCGCCGGCGCCGGCCGCTGCTGCTCCAGAACTGCCGAAGACCGGAAGCGCGCTGCCACTCATCGGGTTGCTAGGCAGCCTCTTTTTCCTATCCTCGATCGGACTGGGACTGATTCGCAAAACCTCATGATTCAGCAGGGGTTCGGGAAGGCCAGCGTTTCCGCTTCAGCCGTCTCGAACCCTTCTTTCACCGGAACAAGGCAAACCAGAAAGGGCCTGGGCCATTGAACCCTCTCCCTGTCGAAACAGACAGCACGCGAACGCTCAATTTCCCACCAGGGCGGGGTGGCTTGGCTAGTAAAATTACTAGAGGTCCGATGTAAAGAGCAGTGGTAGTCTAGGACCGCGTTTTGGAAGCGTTCGACGTTGAGTTGAAAGCACAGACGCAGGAGTTTTCTTCGAGTAGAAACCAGGTTCCAGCGTCAAAATGTTGCTGGTCAAATCAATTTGTCTCTCCCATGTCCCGCGGAACTTATTTTTGGTCGACGGTTAACACTTCCGATAGGAGTACGAGGTATGATCAGGAGAAATCTTCCACGAATCCTCATCGCTGACGATCACACCCTGGTCGCCGAGGCCTGCAAAAAACTTCTCGAAGTTGACTATGATGTCGTTGGCACCGTCGGCGATGGACGATCTCTGGTTCGGGCTGCGGTTGAATTAAGACCTCACCTTATCATTGTGGACGTTTCCATGCCGCTCCTAAACGGCTTGGATGCAGGCCAGCAAATCAAGGAGCTACTGCCTGGAGTGAAGTTGGTCTACCTGACCATGAACCACGATGCCGATCTGGCAGCTGAGGCATTTCGCCGTGGGGCATCAGGGTATTTGCTGAAGACGTGTGCGGCCACGGAGCTGGCTATCGCTGTGCGGGAGGTTTTGCGGAATAAATCCTACTTATCTCCCATGATCGCGAAGGATACAGTCGATTTCCTGCTGCGCCAGGACAAAAAGCTGGTTGAGGAAGGCCAAAAACTGACGGACAGGCAGCGAGAAGTGCTTCAACTGCTGGCCGAAGGGAAATGCATGAAGGAAGTCGCCGGAGTGTTAAACCTTACAACTCGCACCGTGGCCTTTCACAAATACCGCATCATGGAAGTTCTTAACGCCAAGAGCAATGCCGAACTGGTGCAGTATGCGATCAGACACCATTTGATTGCGGTCTGACCGAATTGTGCAATTGAGGTTTTGTCCGTCGCTCTGAGGGAGTTGTCCGCGGAAATCTCCCAGTCCCGAAGTCCCGAGACCCCACCCCGAGACCCCACCCGTCCATCCTTCCGCGCAACGTCTAGCTGTTTTGGGCAGGAAAAGCTCTCAGCCGCAAAGCCGATCGCATTCAAATTGCGAGGGACGAATGCCACTCGCGCTTATTCGGCGATTTCGTCAGGTCTTAGCCATGCTCAGTCGATTTCTAGAGGGATGTATTCGAATCGATGCTGTCGTTCGATCTGTAGGACCGCACTGGTACCAGGGCTCAATTTGTCGAGCGCGGATCGTAAGCCCTCAACACTAGTCACTGCCGTTCCGTTCAGGGAACGAATCACATCACCCGGCCTCAACTCGGCATCGACATCGGTTCCGGACAATTTAGCAATCACAACAAGGCCGGAGCTGGAGCGCAGTAGCGTTCGTGAGGGAGCTCGGTGCCGGTCGAGAGGAGTGCATACCACGCCGAGTCTCGCAACCAGCCCGCGCTCCAAGTCCGTTGGATCCGGGAGTGTCTCCGCGTCAGGAAGGCGCTCGCGCTCAGCGACTGAGACCGTCAAGGCAAGATGCCGCGATCCACGCACGAGATCGATGTGAACGTGACTTCCAGCTCGCCTGCCATAGAGGGTTGCAACGAACTGAGGCACGGTTGCCAACGGTTGTCCGTCCATCGCCAAAATCAAGTCTTGAACTTTGACACCGGCTTTTTCCGCGTAGCTTCCCGGAGAGACATCGGAAACGATCACTCCCCAGTCCTGTGAGAGGTGAAGTCCTCGAGCGAGAGTCGGCGTCACGTTTTGAACCTTAATCCCAATGTCGCCGTAAGTGACGTGGCCACTAGTTTTCAGTTCTTCGAAAACCGACCGCACAACCTTGCTTGCCAGGGCAAAGCCCAGTCTCTGGTTAGCATCGTGCACGGTCACCATAAAGCAAATTATGCCGACCAGGTCGCCGTTAGTATCGACCAGAGCACCGCCGCTACTGCCGTGGCTTATGGCCGCATCAGTCTGTATGAAACTGCTGCCTTCATTGCTTTCACTGTAACGACCAACCGCGCTGACCACGCCCATGGAAACCGAGTTCTTGAAACCTTCCGGACTTCCCACTGCGAATACCAATTGCCCAGATCGAACCTCGTCGGAGTTCGCGAAAGAAATAGCTGGTAAACCATTCTCGTCTATTTTTATGAGAGCCAGGTCCGCCTCTTCGAATACTCCCACAACCCGTGCATCAAATGTGATGCTGGTGAGCTCACCGACCGTGTGTGCATGGGACGATCGAAGCGTTTCATCAAGTGTGACCCGCACGATCCGAGCTCCTTCGATCACGTGCGCATTTGTGATTATGTAACCGCTCGTATCGACGATGACGCCTGACCCGATTGTGTGGGCCTTCGATAGCTGTTGGCGGTCATGCTGCGCGGAACTCGAATTATTGTCATCTTCATCCGGACGCACATAGGCCACAACATCCAAGGTGACCGTCGCAGCCGCCACTCTGGTGACAACTCGCTCGAAAGCCTGGCTGAGTTGCCTCATCACGTCGTGTTGTTGAGCCGTCGGCCCTTGTGCACGACAGGTGACGAGGGATAAGAGCACGACAGCGCAAGGCGCTAAGGCTTTCAACGCTCGCAGAATCATTTGCGCGTCCTCAACATCGAATGCCGTGGAGGCCGAATTTGCGGGCTTCGATCGCGCGCAGACTGGCTGCCAGCGAAGATGCTTTGGGCATTCCATGACCCGCTGGACACCGTTGACGCGGAGCTCTGCTCTGCTTGTCTCACAGGTGCTTTACCTCGGTGGGCGACATCCGCAAGCCATTCACTTCCTGAACTTCGAACACGGGATTCTGGTAGTTGCTAGGCAGATAGCTTTCCGGAATGGTGGTCCGATTGCCGTCCCGTAGCGAAGTGTAGTGTGGAGAGTTGATCTCGACCGCAGCCTCATTGAACTTGTCCTGTATATTCTGGTGAAGGCTCGAGTATATGTTTTGCATGTTCTTGGGATTGACCGTGTATGCGTTCAGTTCGTAGGCGACATAAAAGTCGTTCAGTGCGGTTTGTACTACAAATGGGGCGGGTTCCGGGAGCACACCCTCGGTAGCTAGAGCGGCAGAAATCAGCAATTCGTGAACCTGTCGCCACGGTGCGTTGTAACCAATCGTCACCGTGGTATGGAAAATCACACCTTTTTGTCGGGCTTCAGCGCTGTAGTTGATTACTACGCCACCCAAAACTGTGCCGTTAGGAATCGTAACGACCTCTTTCTTCTGAGTGCAAATGCGAGTTACGAGTAATGTCTTTTCCATGACCTCCCCAACGTCGGTTCCGATCCTTACAAAGTCTCCAACCTGAAAAGCGCGCATATAAGTGAGAATGGTGCCGGCTACGGCGTGCGCTACAGCCGAAGTAGATCCGAGTGATAGCAGGACTCCAAGGAATACAGAGATGCCCTTAAATGCAGGGCTTTCGGATCCGGGAAGATAAGGGAACGCCACAATCACAGCGGCTGCGAGGATCAAAGTTCGTGTCAGTTTAGCAGTCGGCTCTGCCCAGTCGGGGTAAAAGCCACGGATGGTGATTCTTTGGTTGCTGATTTCCTGAAAGATGAAGTGATTGAGTTTGATGAGATAGGAAGTGACTAGGCAAATGCACAGAATGAGGAACAGGTTCGGGATGTAACCGACGCAGCTGCTTCCGAATGCTGCAAATTCCGAAAACAGCCAGTTGGTGATGCGATATGAGGTGTATTTGGTGGACGGAAAGAAACGCAAAACCAGAGTCACATAGCTCTGCAAAAGCCCGAGGACAATGATCCAAAAAAGCGTACGAAATATGGCGGTGAATGGCGGCCCGAGGTATCGCCTGAGTCGCAGGGCGACTGATAAGGGTGCTCCCTCGCCTTCGCGGCGAGCCAGCCATTGTTCTATCTTGGATCTCGCCCTTCGCCGAATAAAGAAAATGATGACCAGCAAAACAACAATGCTGACGCTGGCTAAAGCCGTGTAAAGCACTCCCCACCAATAGCGCTGCCAAGTGTGGTCCTCACGGTACTGTTTCACGACCAGGCGAAGGACTTCGGTGTACTCTTCGGCCAATTCAGCTCGCGGACGCTCTGCAGCCTTCGCGTCAGCCTCCGTGATGCCCATAATGCGGTTGTTGCCGGCGAGTATTTCTGTCCACGTGCCACGGTCTTCCGCGTGGATGGTTTCGATCACCGTATTGGCGTTGTTGTTGACGCTGAGGGCGATGATGCGCTTTTGGATGGCGTTCGCTCGGTCTTGTGGACTGAAACCTCCAATGGGTGCGTAAATCAAAAGAATCGGCTTTCCATCGATTTCAACCGGCGAGCCATTATTCTCGATGACAAGGAAGTCAGCAACCGCAGAGGAGTCGTGCGCGGTTTCGCTGCTTGTCTTTGGACTTGCAAATGAACAGAAGAGGCTGACGAAAGCACACGTCATCAGAAAACGATGTGCCGTGGATAGTCCCGACCGATTCCTTGTGCCCAAGCCATGTCGCACAAAGCCTGAATACGCGAAGTGCGATGCCAAGATGAGCGTTGCCATAAACAACCGAAAAACCCACAAGGCAGCGTACGGCGCGTCCCTGTCCGCTGGGGCCTGTCAGTTGTACCAGTTCAAGAGTGGTGCTGTTGTGGACAGTCGCGCTGGATGCTGAGGAATGGAGCGGTTGAAACCTCATAAAGTGCTACCGCTTTGTCGGAGAGGTTTGCCTGTTTGGGATCGTACTATAGAAGGGGGGATTCTAGCTTGAAGTAGCATGCGATCATGCCTCGAATACGTCCCAGAGGGTACGGGCTCCATGTTCGAGGAACGATGCTATCCTGCTTCCGGAGGGAGACCTCCAGGCAGTTTTTCATTGTCAAACTCGGCAAAAAGCTGCCGGGCCAAGGCGAACACCTTGTTCTCGCAAGCTCCTCACGGAGCCTGACTAGCCCGTACGCGGTTTCTGTCGTACCTCCTGGAACACCAGCACAAGTGAGGTCGAGCAAAGAGCCGGGGGAAGGGCACAACGTAAGAACATGGATGAAGAACGAACCTTGTCGTTGCTCGAGAGCACGCAAGGAAAAAACATTTTACGGGAAGTATGGAGACGAGCGCGGCGATTCTACTAATCAATTATCAGAGCTTCGGGCGCGTGGAGAAGGATCCGGCCACGTCCCTTAGAAATAGTCCCTGCGCGCACCCAGTCGCTCAGAGCGCGGCTGGCAGTGAACCGGCTAATATCGGCCAACGCGCTGAGCTCGTCATTTGTGGCGCGGATCTCGACCCCATCGGGATGAATCTTACCCGTCTGGTGACCGAGTTTAAGCAAGGTCTTGGCCAGCCGCTCCACGGCAGTTTCTGTAGCCAACGCAACATGACGTTCGATGTAGTTTCGCAGGTAGCCGAAGGCGATTCGCAAGCCGTTTTCTCCCACCTGAGGATAGAGGGACGCGAAGTTGTGTACGATAGCACGGTCCCAGACCAGAAGTTCACAGTCTGAGGCTGCTTCTGCGGTTGCCATATATGTGGACGGAGTCTTCAGCAGAGTCATTAGCCCGATGACATCACCGGGTACCAACTGCGCCAACAGGACTAGCTCGCCCTTTTTCGTCAGGTGACAGTAGCGAGCCCGGCCGGCTTGAACCATGAAGAAGTGAGTAGCAGGATTGCCCACGACAGTAATCGGGTGGTTGGCGCGTACCCAACGGAACTCGGATGCGTCGAGAATGGCCCGTGTCGCCGCTTGTTCAAGGCCCGCCAAGAAGGTGGATGCCCCGCTGGCAGCCGTCACTGATCGAGAACTGATCATGCACTAAGATCCAGCATTCCGTCTGCGGGTCAAACTTGAGTCTCGCAGAATGCAATGCAGACGAGAATGGCGGTGGTGCAACTCGATCGCTTCATGCTCGCACCCCACGATGAAGTTTGTATCTCACTGGGAAGTCTGCTTCTGTTTCTACATAAGCAAGGTACAGCGCCGTTCCTAATGCACCGAGTACTGCGATTGCAATCAGCAGCAGGATCAATAGCATACTTCTCTCCTGTCGTGCGCAAGAGAGACTGCGATTCGCCTGCAGTGGCACCCCGCGGGTGCTTAGAAGCTGCAGCTTATGGTCTCGTCCTTTGATAGCCCGGTGCTGGTAGCTGTGCGACTGAGAGAATTAACAGCGTGACACTGCAAAAATACGAGGCGGAATGGAGTTCTTGGGGGTTAAGGCACTCTCAGAAAGCTTGAGCCGGGAAGCTCATGGCGTCGCTCAACCGGTAAGGTGATTTTTAATCGCGTACTGAATCAATTCAGCATTGGATTTGAGACCAAGGGTCTCCATCATCTTGTACTTGTGAAAGGCCACCGTCCCAGGTTTCAAATTCAAAACGTTGGCAATCTCTTTCATGGACTTGCCTTCGGCAAGCAACTGCAGGACCTCGCTCTGGCGAGGAGTTATTCGCTTCTCTTCCACATAAGAAGTCCCGTTTCTCAGAAGAAAATCGACTGTGTCCTTGGTTATGACAGGAGACAAGTAGGATTCCGATTTCAGAGCTCGCCGAACGGCCCTGACTAGTTCCTCGGCCCCGCAACTTTTTACGACGTAGCCGGAGGCGCCGCGCCGGAATGCTTCAGCGGCTACCTCTGGCGCCATATTCATGGTCACAAAGACCAACTTCGTTGCAGGCAAGATATGCTTGATCTGATCACCGGCGTCAAGCCCATTCAGTTGTGGCATCGCGATATCCAGTACTACGACATCCGGCTTGAGTTCCGACGCCAGCTGAACCAGAGCCCGCCCGTTATCTGCAATTCCAACAACGTCGAACTCAGGCTCGAGAAAGCTTTTGCAAGCTTCCGCCAGCAACGTGTGGTCGTCTGCAATCAGCAGCCTGGCTCTGTGACGATGTTCCATTGCGCATTCCGGCTCTATAGGAACAGTTTCTCTTCTTGTTCACGGTGACCGGGTGGAAACCGCGCGTTATCTCCAATCGATACTAGGCGGAAGGAAACTTCACTATAACTGGCAGTTCTCTCAGTATCAGTAAGAGAAAAGTGTATCGTAGCCAGACGGAATATAGAAAGCCCATCTTAACGAATGCTGCCATTGTGACTGTCATCTCGTTGATCCGGGGCCTCAAGATCTCGGTAGAGGGATTCCGAGACGAACAGAACCCGCTGATGGCGGATATCATCATGTTTTTTCTGGAGATGACTTGAAGACAGCTGAAAGCATTCAGGCGGCACTGACGCTGACGCAAGAGGTGGTGGAAACCAATCAGGAGGCGTTCGCAGCGAAAAAGGTGCAGATTGCTGCAAATCGGGAAAAGATTGCTTCGAACGAACAAGAGATTCAAGAGGTTTCCAAGCGCTTCTCCGATCTAACCGAATTTGACACCAAGGGTGAAGCAACCGCTTTTCTCGTGGTTGTTAGCAAGAACATCCCGGCAAAGGATAAGACTGCGGTCATGGATCTGGCGCATAATGCCGTAAACCTGGCTGGATATCTGATTGAGGTAAAGGGATTCGCAGATTCCTCGGGAAAATGCTGCGATGAACCAGAAACTAAGCATGGACCGCGCCCCAGCAGTTGTCGCGTTCTTGATTCAGAATTGCAATGTGCCGGTCAGACGTATCGTAGCACCAGGGGCCATGGGCGAGACTGCTCCGGCAGTGTCGAACGAGACAACACAGGGACGCTCAAAGAATTGGCGTGTTGAGGTCAAGGTTCTGATGAATCGTGGGTTGGCCGGCGAGAACTGAGACTTGGTACGGTTAGAGCGCAATAGTGGCTAAGTTCCAGGTTGCTTCAGCAAAGAGTAGACTGAATCGATTACAGCCGGGTAGGACTACGTGAACGGGGAAGTGAAGCAGTTGCCCTGCATGACCGCCCGAATAGCCGGAGCCAAGTCTCTGGCTAGGGATTCCTTCCACACATAGCCGAGCGCTCCTGTGGACCGTGCGGCTTCAACAAAATCAGAATCCGTGTGTACCGTTAGAAAGACGATCCTTGCAAGAGAACCAAGCCTCCTCAGACGCCACGCAGCTTCTATCCCGTTCACGATCGGCATGGAGATGTCCAGTAAGAGGACATCAGGTAGCAGTGTTGTCGCAAGCTCCACCGCATGCTTGCCGTTTTCAGCCGTGCCGATGATATCGAACTCATCCCCGAGCACAACAGCAATGGTTCGCAGCATCTCTTCCTGATCGTCAGCAATTAGGATCCGAGGCAGAGGCGTCGAAGTGCTCATCTCAGCCAAGGTCTGCGGTCGCTCCGGAGCGATTTGACAACGGAAGTCGCTTTCGACGGCGGTTGGCATCGAATGGATGATACGACGAGACAGCCTCGGTGCCTGCCAGCAAGGTTCACAGTCCTTCCCTATTTTATTTTCAGTCCGCACTTGTAGAAACATGTGACATGGCGAGTTGTTCAGCACGAGAAAGAGAGCTGGAACCTGGCAATTTGAGGTCTCACAGAGGCGTAGTTTTTGAGGTTCCGATCACGTGGCCACGAGCCAGGCGTCGCGCACAGCGAGTCGGACAATTTGGAGCCGGCAAGTTGATTAAGCGCGGAAGCAAAATGTCCAGATGAAGGGTTTCTGGTCGACTTGATTGGGTGCGACTCAGTTGCAGCCGACTGTAACTTCTGCCAGTTTTCCCTCCTTCACGCGCCAACTACTCTCGGGTCGGATCACCATTGACCGATTCTGACATACGAATCATGAGAAGAAGAGCGTGACGGCGTTAAAGCCACATCTAACCGACCCTGTCGTCCCGCGCGGTGAATTGGTTGTTCTCAAGGGAGACTCTCATGATTTTACTAGCCCGTCCTGAGGAGTTCTTTCATGCAAATCGGACATGAGCTTTACGGCTTTGAACCCGAGAAGGAGATGTCGCGTCAACCCTCGGACTTACGATTTTCGGGTCTCTGCAAGGGAGCCTTCATCCTGGCAGCTGTACTCACATTTGCGACAGGATGTGGAAAGAAACAGGTGGTTTCTGCAGGAGGACCGCCGGAAGTTGAAGTCGCGGCCGTTGTACAGCAGGACGTTCCTCTTTACACAGAGTGCATTTCGACCCTTGATGGTTACGTCAACGCTCAGATCCAACCTCAGGTGACGGGCTACTTGATGAAGCAGAATTACACGGAAGGCACGATGGTTCACGAGGGTCAGGCGCTGTTTGAGATTGATCCGCGTCCGTTTGATGCGGCTCTCCAACAGGCGAAGGGGCAGCTAGCCCAGGCTGAAGCACAACTCGGAAAGACACGGCTTGACGTAGCGCGCGATACACCGCTAGCCAAAGAGAGTGCTATCCCCCAAGCTCAGCTCGACAACGATATTCAGGCGAACGAGGCGGCGCAGGCGATGGTATCCGCGGCCAAGGCACAGGTGGAGCAGGCGCAGCTAAATCTGGATTTCACAAAAGTACGATCCTTGGTGAATGGAGTCGCGGGCCTGGCAAAAGGACAAATTGGCGACTTGGTCGGGCCTACGACGATTCTGACGACGGTGTCGCAGGTCGAACCCATTAAAGCCTATTTTGCTATCAGCGAGCAGCAATATCTAAAGCTAGCTGACAGAATCAGCGCCGTTACTCAAGGCAGGAGACGGGCAGACGAGCGGAAGATTCTTGAACTTGTTCTCTCAGATGGGACCGTCTATTCACACAAAGGCTGGGTCGTCCTTGCCGACCGACAGGTTGATGTGAAGACGGGAACTATTCGCCTGGCAGGGGCGTTCGACAATCCGGGAGGCATTTTGCGCCCTGGAATGTTCGGCCGGGTCCGTGCAGTCACTGGAATCGCGAAGGCTGCTTTGCTGGTTCCACAACGTTCGGTGGTTGAGGCTCAGGGTAGCTATAGCGTTGTCGTGGTCGACTCGAACAATCAAGCCAGTATTCGTCCGGTGAAGATGGGGGAGCGGGTGGGTCAGATGTGGGTGATTACCGATGGCATAAAGCCGGGAGAACAAGTAATCGCCGAGGGCATGCAGAAGGCAAAAGAAGGCTCAACGGTGCGCCCTAAGCAATTCAATTCCGCCGGACAAGGAGAATGAGCCATGGCCAGCTTTTTCATCAGACGTCCCATCGTGGCTATGGTGATCTCCATACTTATGGTGTTCATTGGCATCGCGGCAATGTTGGGCCTACCCACAGCCCAGTTTCCAAACATCGCTCCCCCTGAAGTTCAGGTGAAAGCCACATATCCGGGAGCAGATGCGGTAACCGTTGAGCAGTCAGTCGCTACGCCTATCGAACAACAAATGAGCGGCGTGGATAACATGAACTATATGTACTCCAACAACGCCAATAACGGGCAGATTACGCTGACCGTCAACTTCGATATCAAAACAGATCCCAATACCGATCAAATCCTGGCGCAAATGCGCACAAATCAGGCTAATTCACAGTTGCCTGCGGACGTGGTCAATTATGGAGTCACTGTTCAGAAGTCAACGACGGCTCCGTTGATGTTAGTGAACCTCTATTCGCCAAAAGGAAGTTATGACAACATCTATCTCGCAAACTATTCCTACATTAATTTGAATGATCAGCTCACGCGTGTGCCGGGTATCGCGAGTGTGAGCGTGTTTGGAGCCGGCCAGTACGCCATGCGTTGCTGGGTCAAGCCGGACAAACTAGCCAAAATGGGAGTTACAGTTCCCGAGATTGTCAAAGCGATCCAGACTCAAAACACTGTCAATCCTGCCGGACAAATTGGCGGTGAACCTGTCCCCAAAGGGCAGGAATTTACATATGCTGTGCTGGCACAGGGCCGACTCCCCTCGGCTGAGGAGTTCGGTCAAATTGTAATACGCGCGAACCCCGATGGGTCGATCCTTCGTCTGAAGGATGTGGCTCGGCTGGATCTTGGGGCGCAGGTCTACAATGTAATAGGGCGTTACAGCGGCAAGCCGGCAGCAGTCGTAGCCGTGTACCAACTGCCTGGGTCAAACGCGGTGAAGGCTGCGGCCGGGGTTCGCAAGCTGATGCTAGAGGCCAAGCAGCGTTTCCCGCAGGACTTGGAATACGACATCGCGCTGGACACCACCTTAGCGGTTACTGAGGGATTAAACGAGATCAAGCACACGCTCTTTGAAGCCATCCTCTTGGTCATCCTCGTTGTTTACATCTTCTTGCAGGGCTGGCGCGCTACATTAATTCCGCTGCTGGCGGTACCGGTCTCACTGATTGGGACGTTTGTGGTATTTCCACTTCTTGGCTTTTCCATTAACACTCTTTCACTTTTCGGACTGGTGCTGGCGATAGGGCTTGTCGTGGACGACGCGATTGTCGTAGTCGAGGCAGTTGAACACCATATCGAGCACGGCATGTCTCCCAAGGATGCCGCGTTCAAGGCTATGGAAGAAGTCTCAGGCCCCGTCATAGCAATCGCCCTGATTCTCGCAGCAGTATTTGTCCCAACGGCATTTATTCCAGGCATTACGGGACGGCTGTACCAGCAGTTCGCGATCACCATTGCCATCTCCGTAATCTTCTCCGCTTTCAATGCGTTGTCGCTGAGCCCGGCGCTCTCGGCATTGCTGTTACGTCCGCGCAAGGAAAGCCGTGGTCCTCTGGGAGCATTCTTTCGCTGGTTCAATCGGGTGTTCGGCAGGACTACAGACGGTTACGTCAGTCTCTGTGGAAGCCTGATTCGCAAGGCCGGCGTCAGCATGCTATTGCTGCTGGGCATGGCCGTACTGGCGGGATGGTTTGGATCACGCTTGCCAAGCGGTTTCCTGCCGGACGAGGATCAGGGATATGTCTTCGCCGGCCTGCAGCTACCCAATGCCGCTTCTCTGCAGCGCAATGACGACGCATCCCGCAAGATCGAAGAGATGATTCTTAAGACCCCCGGCGTTCAGGCGGTGACGGCGGTGCTGGGTTACAGCATGTTGAGCGGGGCCCAGAATACATACAGTTCCTTTTACTGGATCACGCTTAAGGAATGGGCAGAGCGCAAGGCACCCGAGGAACAGTACGAAGCAATCAAGAAGCGCTTGAACCAGGAGCTCTCGAAGATCACTGAAGGTGTTGCTTTCTCCTTTCCACCCCCGGCGATTCCAGGTGTGGGAGCCTCAGGGGGCTTTACCTTCATGCTGGAAGATCGTGCTGGCAAAGACCCTCAATTCCTGAGTCAGAACCTGGACAAGTTTCTTGCTGCAGCGCGCAAGCGGCCCGAACTGGCAGCGATTTATACGACTGCTTTGCCCACGGTCCCCCAGGTATACGTTGACGTGGATCGTCCGAGGGTGATTGCCCAAGGAGTCCAGCTCTCCGATGTTTATAAGACGTTGCAGACGTTTATGGGTGGTCTGCTAATCAACTACTTTAACCGGTTTGGACGGCAGTGGCAGGTCTATGTTCAAGCCGAGGGAGATTATCGGACTCGAGCAGAGAACCTTGGGCAATTCTATGTAACCAATGACGCCGGACAGCCGGTGCCAATGAGTGCGTTGACCTCAATCAAACCGCGCACTGGCCCGGAGTTTACACTCCGCTACAACCTCTACCGATGTGCACAGATCAACGGCAGCCCCGCGGTCGGCTACAGTTCGAACCAGGCGATGAAGGCACTGGAAGAGACCTTCGCAGCGACCATGCCCGCGGAAATGGGATATGACTACATGGGGATGTCGTATCAGGAAAAGAAAGCGGCGGAGGGAGTATCCCCGGCGGTGATCTTCGGTATGTCGCTGTTGTTCGTGTTCCTTATTTTGGCGGCGCAGTACGAAAGTTGGTCCTTGCCCTTCAGTGTTCTATTGGGGACACCCATCGCGGTGTTCGGTGCATTCTGGTTCCTCTGGATGCGAGGCTTGGAGAATAACGTATATGCCCAGATTGGATTGGTCATGCTGATCGGCTTGGCCGCCAAGAACGCCATTCTCATTGTCGAGTTTGCCAAGATGGAATTCGATAAAGGCAAGTCGGCCGAAGAGTCTGCCTTGATTGCGGCAAAGTTACGCTTACGACCGATCTTGATGACAGCGTTCGCATTCATCCTGGGATGTGTGCCTCTGTGGACGGCCTCTGGCGCTGGTGCCATCTCGCGACGAGTGCTGGGAACGGCCGTCATTGGTGGCATGCTGGCAGCCTCTGTTCTGGCCATTTTCCTGATCCCGGTGAGCTTCGACGTAGTCGAGCGACTCGCCCATCGAAAAAAGAAGCATTTGCCGTCAGCCTCCACGCCGGCCATTCTGCCGGCGGAAGGGGACTGACCATGATCAGGCTACGTCCGCTGCTATCGATTGTGTTCCTACTGCTGACAGGATGCATGGTAGGTCCCAAGTACAAACGTCCTCCAGTCACCGTACCTGACGCTTATCGGGGACTGGCTCCAGATGCCGGTCCCCAAGCTGCCGCATCACTTGGCGACGAGAAGTGGTGGATGGTCTTCCAGGATCTACAGCTGCAAGGGCTGATTCGGGAGGCACTCTCACAAAACTACGATGTCCGAATTGCAGCTACGCGTGTGCTTCAGGCGCAAGCTGTGCTGGGCATTACGCGTGCCGACCAGTTCCCAACCATCACTGGTGGTGTATCCAGCAGCAACCAACGTTTCCCCGCAACGAAAATCACACCGGCTTTCGAAACCAGCCCCTCCGAGGTAAACCTATCGCTATTTTGGGAGCTTGATTTTTGGGGTAAGTTCCGAAGGGCAACGGAAGCGGCGCGTGCAAGTCTCTTGGCGACGGAGTGGGGCCAGAAAGCAGTAGTGTCCAGTCTGGTGAGTAATGTGGCTTCTGCATATTTCCAATTGCTCGAACTGGATTCGGAAATGGAGATTTCGCGTGGCGCGCTTGCTTCCCGCAAGGAGTCTTTACGGCTGGTAGAAGTCCGAGCGAAGGGGGGGGTGACCTCTATGCTCGACGTTCGTCAGTCGGAACAACTGGTTTACACTGCGTCGGCAGCCATTCCTGATCTGGAGAGGCGCATCGAGCAGCAAGAGAATCTTATCAGCATCCTGTTGGGTAAGAATCCAGAGCCTGTAATTCGGGGGAAGTCGCTACTGGAGAATGTGATTCCGCCGGCCGTGCCAGCGGGGTTGCCCTCTTCTCTGCTGGGGAGACGCCCGGATATTCAATCGTCAGAACAACAACTGGTGGCGGCCAACGCGCGCATAGGTGTCGCGAAGGCCGCGTATTTTCCACAAATAACGCTAACTGCTATTGGCGGATACCAGAGCCCGGCGCTGACGAATTTATTCACTGGACCTGCAGGTTTGTGGAATTTTGGGGGTCAATTAGTGCAACCCATCTTTACAGGCGGAAGAATCCGCTCCAATGTGAGACTAACGGAAGCCCAACAGCAGGAAGCAGTCCTTGTGTATCAGCAGTCTATTCAGCAGGCCTTCCGCGAAGTCTCCGATTCCCTGGTGGCCTATCGCAAGAATCAGGAATTCCGCGCGCAGCAGGAGTTGCTCACGAACTCAGCGCAGGATGCGACCAGGTTGTCAGATCAGCGGTATCGGGGTGGCGTGACAAGTTACCTGGAAGTTCTCGACAGCGATACCCGTTATTTTGACGCCCAACTCGGCTTGGCACAGGCTCGACTTAACGAGCGTCTGGCTCTGGTGCAACTCTACAACGCACTGGGGGGTGGATGGCAGCAATAGGAGACGTTCGACGACCATGTTCGCAGACTTGGAGCATCCGCCTAGACGTATCCTCGAGCCGATGGAGAGAATCACCGAGGTTCTGTTCGCCTTGATCATGGTCCTCACCTTTACCTGCTCCTTCAGTGTTGCGGGTGCGGGTCGTGAGGAAGTGCGCACCATGCTCATCGGCGCGTTGGGTTGCAACCTGGCATGGGGGATCATTGATGCGGTCTTCTATCTCATGGGGAGCTTCAGTGCCCTCGGCCAAGGCATCCTCAGGCTACAAGCCTTGCGCGAAGCTACCAACCCCGCGCATGCACACCAGATCATCGCTCAAGCTTTACCTCCAGTGGTGGTATCTGTTTTGTCTTCGTCCGAACTCGAAAGCATGCGCCAGAAGTTGAGCGAACTAGCGGGATTGCCGCCCCGTCCGCGCCTTCGGATGACTGATTGGCTCGGTGCCTTGGGAGTGTTCCTGATCGTCGTCCTGGCTACATTGCCGGTCATAATTCCCTTTGCAGTCATCGAGGACGCGAAACGGGCACTGCGAGTCTCAAATGGGATTGCTATCGTGATGCTGTTTGTGACCGGATATGCGTTCGGGCGTATTGCGGGCCATCGACCCTTGGGGATGGCCGCCTCAATGGTAATCCTTGGAGCAGCCATGGTCGCGATCACGATTTCTCTGGGAGGATAACAACGACGCAATCGTTATGGACTCTCGCTGTCCCTCTTCTGCTCGTGGGCTTGGTCGCTGGCCAAACTCCGCGAGATGCTGCGAGCGATGGGCCGGCGAACGACCCCTCTCCCCAGCAGTGGTCTTTGTCCATCAACATTACGGGATACATCGTGCCTCACGACCGATCCTATGCTTCTCCCACATTCTCTGCCGATCGTGGGCATTTTCACTTTGGGTCGCGCTACAACTACGAAGACAAGGAGACAGGCTCTTTCTGGTTTGGCTATAACTTTGAATTGGGTGAGAAAGTGGCTTTAAAAGTCACGCCCATGGTGGGTGGAGTCTTTGGCAACACAACCGGGGTTGCTCCTGGGTACCTGGCAGGAATCAGTTGGAAGCAGCTTGAACTTTCTACCGAAGGCGAATTTGTATTCGATACGCGGAACAGCGGGGGCAGCTTTTTTTACAGTTGGACCGAGCTGAGCTATTTGCCCAGAGATTGGTGTCGTGCGGGTATCGTGGCACAGCGGACAAAGGCTTACCAAACTAGCCTCGATATTCAGCGCGGAATCTTGATCGGCTTTTCGCACAAGAAGTTGGGTTTCACAACCTACATATTCAATGCTGGATGGACTGACCCGACTGTGGTTCTGTCTCTCGGGTTCAATTTTTAGATCATCGCGGCCCCTCGCAGGAGATTTCTGTTCGGGCTTGGCGTGCCGTCATATCCGATAAGTGCCCACGGACTCCCTGGCGCACCTGTGCGAGCCAAACTGTTCGAAGCTTATGATTACCAGGTACCTATGTGCAAAACTAGGCCTGTCCTGAGACGCAGGCCGTGATCGAAGTTTCTGCCGTTAGTATCTCCGAGCCAGGAGCGCGTGCAATGAGATTGGAACACGCAGTGCCAAGGTGCGATTAAGTGCTAAATCGAGTCCACCACCGAGCACCACTGAAAAGTCGATAGCCTCCCACGCCACGTATAAAGATCATGATACTTGTTTTTGTCTGCTTCGCTGGGCACCCGGGAGAGAGTACCGGTTTCTGAAGTTCGGGATTGAGTTGTTCTTCTGCGACTTTACGGCCGCCGACCCTGAAGTGCGCATGCGGGCACCAGCGTCTGGCGGGGAGTGTCGATCAGAGGCCTTCTCCACGCAACCCACATGGCGAGCACCCAAGCTCACACTTCGCAGACGGGAATAATACGATGAACTGTGAACAGTTACAGCCGACAGGTGCATTTGCAGCAATCGCCAGCAAACGCGTTCAGATGACGAGCGTTTGATCTGGCGCTTGCTCGATGTTGTTGGGTGGACTGTCACTTCTATCAGTGGCACAAGAATTTTCCGGCTACTACCCTTTGTTTGTTGTCTGCGAAAGGTGATCGTGCGCCACGGCCCTCAAGAGTGCGTGCCATGTGGAGGTGTCTGCCGCCTGATTCAGAAAGTACTGGCAAATATCTGCCAATCCGGGAGGTAGGCGATGGTGTTGTCGTTGCGGTCGTCGATGTTTTCGCGTGGTAGGAAAATAGCAGCACTGAATTAAGCCCAGCGACGGATTCCTCGAAGCAGAAAGAGAAGGGGCGTTGTATGCGTTAGTCGTGTGAGTCGGACGGGTCAGTCGAAGATGTGAGTTCCCAGCCGGAATAGAAGAATCCGAATACTGATTTCGGCCGACCACGCGCAGCGAAGGAAGAACAAATATGGCAGTGCACACACAGCCAATCAGTCAGCATCTCCAGGGGAAGCGGTCGGCATGGCGAGCTCTGGCAAGCCATTACCGAAAAATTCGTGAAGTGCATCTCCGTAAGTTCTTTGCTGATGACCCGTTGCGTGGTCAACGCATGACGGCCGAAGGGGTGGGGATATACCTGGATTACTCCAAGAATCGAGTCACGGACCAGACCATAAAGCTTCTCATTCAACTGGCCGCTGAATCAGGATTGCAGGCACGGATTGACGCTATGTTTCGCGGGGAAAAGATAAACATTACTGAAAACCGGGCGGCCCTGCATGTGGCGCTTCGCGCGCCCAGACGCGCATCTGTATTCGTTGACGGTGAGAATGTAGTGCCACGGGTCCACGCTGTACTCGACAGGATGACTCAGTTCTGCAACCGCGTCCGGAGCGGCGAGTGGAAAGGCCACACCGGCAAGCGCATTCGAAACATTGTCAATATTGGAATCGGCGGAGCAGCTTTGGGCCCCGTCATGGCATACGAAGCGCTAAGAACATACAGCGACCGTACCATGGCATTTCGCTTTATTGCAAATATTGACGGCAGCGACTTTGTGGAGGCTGTCCGAGACCTCGATCCATCTGAGACCCTGTTCATTGTCTGCTCCAACAGTTTTACGACCCTCGAAACGATGACGAATGCTTATTCGGCTCGTGCCTGGTTACTTGCTGGTCTTGGAGACGACAAGAGCTCCATTGCCCAACACTTTGTGGCCGTTTCGACTAATGGAGAGGAAGTCGTAAAGTTTGGTATTCCCACTGGGAATATGTTTGGCGTCTTGGACTCGGTTGGCGGACGTTTTTCGATCGACTCGGCTATTGGGTTGTCTACGATGCTTGCTATCGGAGCCGATAAGTTTCGCGCCATGCTAGATGGCTTTCATCACATGGATATGCACTTCCTCGCCACTCCCTTCGAGCGGAATATTCCGGTCCTGATGGGCCTGTTGACAGTTTGGTATGTAAATCTCTTCGGAGTGCAGACAATCGCGCTTTTGCCTTACGAGCAGTACCTCAGCCGATTCCCCGCATACCTGCAACAGCTGACGATGGAAAGTAATGGCAAACACGTCACACTTATTGGGACAGAGGTTACTCAGTCGACGAGCCCGGTGTACTGGGGTGAATCGGGCACGAACGGTCAGTATTCGTTTTGTCAGCTTATCCATCAGGGGACAAGTCTCGTACCATGTGATTTTCTCGCGTTTGGAAAATCGCTGAATCCCATGGGACGTCATCACGACATGCTCTTGGCCAATGCTTTTGCCCAAGCTGAGGCACTGGCCTTTGGGAAATCGGCTGAGCAGGTTAGGGCTGAGGGCTCACCTGATTGGCTTGTACCGCATCGGGTATGCGACGGCAATCGGCCGTCGAACATGATCCTTGCAGAGCAGCTCAGCCCGGAAACGTTAGGCAAGCTTGTCGCCTTGTACGAACACTCAGTTTTCACTCAGGGCGTGATTTGGAACATTAACTCATTCGACCAATGGGGCGTCGAGCTCGGGACCGATTTGGCGCAGCGAATTATTCCTGAACTCGAGAGCGCCGAGGAGCCCGTGTTGGAACACGACAGCTCGACTAACGCGCTGATCCGCCGCTATCGAAATTTTAGAAAGACAACGTGAAGGCGATGCAACACAGCAAGGGCATTGGAAGAGTGCCAAGGAAATAAGTTTCATCGTTGCAACGATAGCGCTTCGAGTCTCCTCGTGACGCTGCTTGAGTGGGGTCCCAGCGCGACCATTTCTGGGCGCACATATCGAGGAGTGAAGCGGTCTGCTTCGGTCCCTCTTGATGACCTGAATATTAAGACGTTTGGATCCTCTTATGAGCGAGGAACAAGTTCAATCGACCGCCTTCAAAACGGCTGAATTGCACAGTGAGCGTCTACGCATCTTCGGCGTGCTGGGCTTTGTAGCAATATTTGTCGGCATAACGTTCGTGCGGGTGTTTGTTGTCCGTACTGTGTCCGGGTCTGGTCCTTGGGTGTGGAGTTTACTCCTTGCCGCCTTACTTGCCGCGTATGAGGATTGGGCGTTGCATCAAGTAGATGTCGCTTTGAAGACAAGTAGCGGCCTTCCGGCCAGGTTCTGGGTGCTCAGCACCGTTCTGGAAACGTCGACCCCAGCATTTGCGCTGGCGTACCTGACCAGTGCACAAATTGAGATAGCGTATCGGCCAGTGGCCAGTCCGCCCATCCTTGTATTCTTTATCTTTATTATATTGTCGACGCTCAGGTTGAGTCCCTGGATCAGTGTTCTCTGCGGAGCTGTCGCCAGCGCCACTTACCTGTGCGCCGCCGTGTATTTGGGTTGGCGGCCCCCAATTGCTGGCATTCCGGCACACGTCACCCAGTCCGGAGTCAGCCTGAATGCGGGAACGCTTTTTCTGGGGGGGATCATCGCCGGCGCGGTTGCCGGCCAAATTCGTAAACACGTACAAGCGGCGCTTCGCGAGGCAGAGACCAGGAGCCAGTTGAGGGCAATCCAACACGACCTTCAAGTAGCGCAATCGATCCAGCAGTCACTTCTCCCCCGGGATACGCCTCGCCTTGCGGGATTCGACGTTGCCGGTTGGAACCGGCCAGCGGACGACACCGGCGGTGACTATTTCGACTGGAAGACTCGCCCTGACGGAAAGGTGGTTGTCAGTCTCGCCGATGTGACCGGTCACGGCATCGGGCCAGCATTGTTGGCCTCGGTGTGCCATGCCTACGCTCGATCCAACTTTGCCTCTTCACAGAATCTTACGACGGCTTTCGAATATATCAATGAGGAGCTGGGATCTGACCTCACTACCGGACGCTTTGTTACCTTCGTAGCGGCGGTTTGCTGTCCCGGGTGCCCCGACGTGGAGGTGCTCTCCGCGGGGCACGGCCCTATCCTTATATATAGCCGTCCAGAAGACCGGTTCACCGAGATGAATGCACAGGGGCTACCCTTCGGCATTCTACCCACCTTTCGCCCAGATCCTGCTGCGCACCTGCAGCTGCAGCCAGGCGATCTGTTGCTGCTGGCCACGGACGGTTTCTTCGAATGGGAGAGCGATCGAGGAGAACAATTTGGCGTTCAGCGAATGGAAGGTGTCATTCGAGCATCACGAGACTCGACATCGGCGGAGATTATCACCAGGCTCTATGAAACTGTTACGGCATTTTCAAACGGAACCAAACAGCAGGATGACTTGACCGCGGTAGTCATTAAGCGAATGTGACTGAGGAAATGTTGACGCTGGAGAAAGCAACGCGATTCGGCGTTTTGAAGTCGTGCCGAACGGGTCTCGCTTTCGTTGTGTGTCTTGTATCTCTTCTCGCCAACGCCCAGGATCTGGCCCCGCGTGCATACCTCATCACTCCGAAACACTCGAACGCGGTTACGCTGAGTTACGCATACTTCAGCGGCGACCTTCTCCTCGATGGTTCGCTCCCCATCGCGGGTGCCACGGCAAGAGTCAGCGTGTCAGTATTCAGCTATACCCATTTTCTCAACCTGTTGGGGCGTTCCGCGAATTTCAGTGCTTCGCTTCCTTACGGTATAGGTAACTTTCATGGGACGGTAGTTGGTGCAGAAACGAACGCTTACCGTTCGGGTACGCTCGATTCCTCTTATCGTCTGTCCGTCAATCTGAAGGGCGGGCCGGCAATGGATCTGAGAGAGTTCCGTGGATGGCAACAAAAGACACTTCTTGGCGTCAGTTTGAAGGTGGTGGCGCCGACGGGACAGTACGATCCCACCAAGTTGATCAATTACGGTGCAAACCGCTGGGCCTTTAAGCCTGAGCTTGGTCTGTCTCACCGCTTGGGACATTGGATACTCGACGCATACGGAGCCGTCTGGTTCTTCACGACGAATCACGATTTCTTTTCGCGGAATCAATTTTCATCCGGGACGAATACCCAAAAGCAGAGTCCGATTTTCGCGTCCGAGGGACACCTGAGCTACGACGTGAAGCCGCGCCTTTGGGCTTCGCTCGACGGCAATTTTTGGGTTGGCGGTCGCAGCACCTTGAATGGCGTTGAAAATCCAAGCACGCTGCAGCGAAACTCGCGCATCGGAGGCACAGTATCTGCCCCTGTAAGCAAACACCAGTCTATTAAGTTCAGCTACAACCGGGGTGCTTACATCCGATATGGGGGAAATTACCAAAACGTCTCTGTTGCGTGGCAGTACTCGTGGCTTGGGAGACCAAATTAATGCTCAAATAAGCATTGCTTTCTACGTGGTTGGAGCATCGTGGCGAGAACAGTTTCGTAAACTGAACTGAAACACAGAATTTCGCCGTGCGCCAAAGTGCTTACAGGACACCGTCGCGCTGCATCTGCTTAACCATCAGTTTGACCAGGCGGTCAATCGCTTTATCCATGTTGGAGGGGTTGAACGTGTCTGTGATGCCAGTCCAGACGAGCTCTCCTTCTCCCGAAGAGATTACATAAAGATTCGTCTCTATGCGTACCTTCTTTTCCTCTTTCAGGTATCCGGGAGTGTAGACCACCGGATATACGGCACTATAATAACCGTAAAAAGTACCGTAGTAGGGAAGGGGAGGCGGAGCGTAAGCGGTCCCCGGAACGTAAGTAACCGTGTTGTCTACCTTAATCAGACGTGACACGACGACCGCATCGATCTTGTGGTCGCGGACCTGTGTCTGGAGGTATTTCAGATCGAGATGGGTACCTTCTGGTCTGAGCAATATCGTGTTGCCCGGAAGGGTCTCTAGCCCGGTTGCCGTGAGTTGCGCCGCGAGAGCATCTTCGAAGTCGGCACGGATCGTTGTTTTGTCACTCAATCCCAGCGCTAGTACTCGGGAAAAGGCTTTGGTACGTACGTAAGCGGGACTCTTCCAACTCATCACGACCTTGCTGGATTTTCCCGAAGCTATCATGACCACGGATAGAGTGATTACTCCAACCAGGATTCTTTCGCACCAGTGGCGAACCATCTTTGCTCCTATCGCGTCAGGAAATATGAGCCGACTGCGCCAGGTGATTCCTCCTGCGCGCAATCCGATTGACCAGTGCCCGGGTTACAACATAGGGCAACGTGATTAGCACGGGTCCGACCAGCAACGCTGCGCCGGGACGAACCTCATGAAAGATGAGAAATTGTGAGATAACATCCAGGAGAATCGCGATAGCGACCAGATCCCGGATTGAAGCGAATGCACTTCGCAACAGTTCACGCCGGTGTTTTCCGTGAAAGGCGAGCGCCCATAGAAACGGAGGGAGCGCGTCCCGCGCATCCTTGATCCCGCTCCTCGCGCCCAGCATGATCGCCACCGTGGGTTGCACGATGAAGCGCATTCTTCCCGGTCCAGACAGACGGGCCAAGATATGCTGAAAAAAGCGCTCGGTGAACAGGTACGGATCCCCCGTTTGTATTAGTTTGCGGATGGCGCCGGGCAAAGCAGCCAATAGCACTGCGATTACTATCGCATACAGTATCGAAGTACGTGAAACGGATGACATTTGGCCCTCATACGCAAATAAGTTCGCGTGCGAATCGTCTGGCTCTGTGGGATTTTGTTGGTTTGTCCCACATGTGGCCAGGTCTGCTCCATCGAGATACTCACAAGCCGATTCCAGCGGAGGCACTCCGTTCCGGCATCACCGGGCGGACTGGGACAGCCTGTTCTAGCCATACAAGAAACAACTTGTATCCGATAGACAGAACGATTGCGCCTAGGAAGAGGCCGATCGCGCCCATCGCCACAAATCCACCAACCACGCCCAGGAACACGACTGCCATTGGCACCGCCACGCCACGGCCGAGCAGCAGGGGCTTCAGCACGTTGTCCATTGTGCCGACGACCACACACCAAACCAGAAACATCACAGCCTTGGTGGTACTGGCAATTGCAAACACATAGATCAAAGCGGGTACCAGAACGACCACTCCAACCTGAAGCACGGCGGCAACCAGAAACATCGCACCCCATAATCCGGCACCGGGCAGCCCTACGACCAGAAAACCAATCACTGCAAAAATTGACTGAATAAAGGCAACACCGATGATTCCGGTCGTGACGCTGCGGATCGTAGCGCCGGCCAGTTGCACCAATTCCGGGCCCTTGTCGCCAAAGAACCGGCTGGCTAGGGAGTGCGCGACTCTCTCACCAGCAGCCGCATTGGCGAGAAGAACTCCGGAAAGGAGGATAGAAAGAACCCATTGCAGCACTGTCATGCCGATTCCAGCAGAAGCAGTGAGGATCTGTGGAACAATCGCTTTGATCTGAGGCGCAAATTGTTGCAGCACCGCGGATAGGTTCTTTGATGCCAGTTCCCAAACATCTTTTAAGCGAGTACCCACGACAGGCCAGGTTGCAACACGGGGAGGCGGCGGCGGGATAATCGGCGTTCCTTCCTTGAGGTGTGCCGCCAAAGTCTGAATACCTTCGACCAATGATCCTGTCAGCAAAATAACTGGCAAAATCAGCAGTCCGAATAGAAAGATGGTGCAAACGATGGCAGCAAGTGTTCTGCGCCCACCCAGGAAATTCTGTATTCTACGGTAGACCGGGTGCATAGCGATGGCAATGATGACGCCCCATGCCACCAGAGGCAGGAAGGGGCGCAAAATAAGGAAACACGTCGCGGCCAGCAAAATGAAGAGCCCAACGTTAATAGAAACTTCAAGTGCGCGACTTACGCGATCATCATGGTGCGTGTCGGCCATCTTCCTGTTCCTAGAAGTGAGATATGACGCAGGCTGACTGCAAAGGCAGCAAGTCTCAATAGCTCAGATTGCTGCTTGCATCTTTTCTTTACGGACAAAGTAAAGGTACGCGCCGACGCTCAGAGAATTGATCAACACAGCGATCACGTTCCATGCGATCACGGGTCGCGACGCAATCAACAAACCGTAGTAGACCCACAGAACCTGAAAGACGCCCATGATGGCCACCATCCTAGGGTTCATCCCAGCACTTGACCGGCGCCTGAGCATGGCAACCAAGTCCGGTACAGCGGCGAACGTTGTTCCAAGGCCTGCTATAAACCCAAAGATCTCTGATCGTTGGAACCTGGGGAGAAATAGACTGGACGTGTCATGTGGAACAAGATCCTGGCAGCCAAAGAATGTGCCCAGGCTCAGCAAGAGGACAGCGAGCCACAACCCGTGGAATCTACCCACACCAGCCTCCCAATTCCTCTAACGCGCTTTAATTGTGAACTCTTACCCCGGCTTCAGATTGCAGGGGTAAGGGATATCGCGGGATGCAAAGTGTTCACCGTGATTCCTACCCTGCAACCTGCTGACGAGTCAGCCGGGCTACGAGGTCTTGCTTGCCAGTCTCGAGAACGTCGGCCGGTTTCACACGTGCAAACATGTCGAGCGACCGTGCGATAATCCCGGTCCATCCCGTCTGGTGGCTGGCTCCTAGCCCCGCGCCATTGTCTCCGTGGAAGTATTCGTAGAAAAGGATGTAATCCTTCCAATACGGATCCTCCTGAAACTTCCGCGTTCCGCCATAGACTGGCCGCCTGCCGTTCGCATCGCGGAGGAAGATGCTCGACAGCCTGCGACCCAGCTCCTTAGCTACCTCGAACAAGGTCATGTATTTCCCTGAACCGGTGGGACACTCCACCTTGAAGTCATCGCCGTAGAACTGATAGAGATTGATCAGTCCTCGAATCAACAGACCGTTCACCGGCATCCAAATCGGCCCGCGCCAGTTGGAATTGCCGCCGAACATCCCGTTGTTTGACTCCGCTGGCAGATATTGGACCTTATACTCCTGTCCCCCAAGATTGAACGCATATGGATGCTCCAGATGACAGCGGGAAACAGACCTTATGCCATAAGGACTGAGGAATTCGTTCTCGTCAAGCATGTAAGCCAGGATCCGCTCGATCTTCTCCTTGTTGCAGACCGACAAAAGGCGACGATCAGCGTACCCCTTGAACGTGCCATCGGCCGGAGCAATATGCTTCAACAAATCGGGATGACGCTTCCGGAACAGCTCGATCAATTCCATCATCCGTGGATGGCATTGCAAGATTCCATTCGCTTCAAGCACAGTCGATGCGCATAACGGCAGCAGTCCCACCATGGATCGGACTTTCAGACGCGTGGCATCGCCATTCGGAAAGTGGAGCAGGTCGTAAAAGAACCCGTCCTGAGAGTCCCACATTTCGTCGTGGTGTTCTCCGATTCGGTCCATGGCATACGTGATCCATACGAATTGTTCCAGGAACCGGAAAGCGATATCCTCGTACATGGAGTCGCACTCTGTGAGGATGATTGCGATTTCCAGCATGTTCTGGCAGTAGAATGCCATCCACGCCGTACCATCCGCCTGGTCGAGGTGACCGCCGGTCGGAAGCGCAGCACTGCGGTCGAACAAACCAATGTTGTCCAGTCCAAGAAAGCCTCCGGCGAAGACGTTCTTGCCCGACGGATCTTTACGGTTGACCCACCAGTTGAAATTCTGCATCAAGCCCTGAAACGATCGTTCCAAGAAGCGCAGATCCGATCGGCCCAGCTCTTTTTCAATGCTGTAGAGGAACAATGTCGCCCAGGCATGCACCGGCGGATTCACGTCGCTGAAGTTCCACTCGTACGCAGGAATTTGTCCGTTCGGGTGGGCATACAGGTTCCGCAGCATCAAGAGGAGCTGGTCTTTGGCAAAATCGAAGTCCACCAGCGACAGGGCGATAGTATGAAAGGCCAGATCCCATGCCGCGTACCACGGATACTCCCACTTGTCGGGCATCGAGATGATGTCCTTGTTCAGCATGTGGAACCACTCGGTGTTCCGGATATTGCGGTGCGTAGTGCCGGTTAGGGGATGAGCCTCATGCTCCTCCAGCCACCTGTCCAGATCAAAGTAGTAGTACTGTTTGCTCCACAGCATCCCGGCCAGCGCCTGCCGGTGCACGCGGCGCTCATCCTCGCTTAGCGAAGGTGGAGTGATTCGGGCGTAGAATTCATCTGCGTCTGCGAGGCGAGAGGCAAATATCTGGTCAAATGTTTCGAATGGGTCTGCCGGTGGTTTCGCACTCAGCCGCAGCCGTACGACCTTGCTACCCCCAGCGGGAATCTCAAGACGGTAATGCGCCGCTGATTTCGTGCCTGTCCTCGATGGATTTACAGCTTCCCGTTTAACTGAAACGACATAGTCGTGAAATGCGTCTTTCACGTATGCCGACCGGTTGGGCTGTCCCCACAACCGATTGGCATTTGACTCATTTTCTGTAAACAACAGCTCTGGATTTCCGTCGCAATCAAGCGTGCGGTCACCCAACTGGGCATGCGAAACAAGGACCGATCCCTTTTCAACCTGACGCATCGCGGGCTTGATCGCATCCTGATCTGACGACCATGTATTTCGAAACCAAAGAGTGGGGAGGAGGTGAAGCTCTGCCGTCTCGGGACCACGGTTATGCACTGTGATGCGGATCAGCACGTCTTCCGGATCCGCCTTGGCATACTCTACGAAGACGTCAAAATATCGGTCGGCATCAAACACGCCCGTGTCGAGCAGTTCGTATTCAAATTCGTCTCGCGAGCGGCTGCGGTTTTTCTCAACAAGATCACGATAGGGGAATTCCTGCTGCGGATACTTGTAGAGGTATTTCATGTAAGAGTGCGTGGGTGTGCTGTCGAGATAGAAGTAGTATTCCTTGACGTCCTCGCCGTGGTTGCCTTCACTATTCGTCAGACCGAAGAGACGCTCCTTCAGGATTGGATCCCGCCCATTCCAAAGAGCGACGGCGAAGCACAGTTGTTGCTTGTCATCGGAAATTCCAGCCAGACCATCTTCTCCCCAGCGGTAAGCGCGAGAACGGGCCTGGTCATGACTGAAATAGTCCCACGCGTTGCCGTCCTGGCTGTAGTCCTCCCGTACTGTCCCCCACTGTCTTTCGCTGAGATACGGCCCCCATTTTTTCCAGGGGACACCCTGCTCGCGGGCTTCATTCAGCCTATGCTGCTCGGTGGTTTCCACATATGCAATGTGAGGCTTCAGGTTCGATTTCGTTTTCATTGATCTCTCCTTAGATGCCTTCTCTTAGGGTCCCTCTGGCGTTCGTGTTAACGATGCGGTCGATCTCAAAGGACGAGCTTGACAGCCGTGATGTACGGATTGCCGAAGCTCTCGATCTCGTAGTGGCCTGCTTTTTTGCTGAATCGAATCTTTGCAGCCGCCATGATCTGTGCGGTTAATTCTCCTTCTCGTAGCTGCAGGACTTCGTTCCCATTGCCACACCGCATCGAATCCGAAGTGCGGCAATGGCGTCCCACTCGGCGGAAGGTACAGAAAACAGGTCAACGACTACGCCATACTTCTGGCTCATTTCCGAAAGCCAGACCCAAGTGTTTATCTCGTAAAATGGAAGGGTATTTGGGCCAAACAGAAATGCCCTGGAGTGCTGTTCTCGGTTCAGCAAGGATCGCACTCATGTCGACTTCTCCTGATCGAGACCTCTAAGAGCAACCACCACACCAGAATCAAACCTCAACCCTGCGTCTGCGCTCCCCGTAGCGCCATTGCATTTCGGTCCCTCTAATCCGGGAAGTGATGCTGAGGCAGTCTCCGTTTGGCGGAGGTCACGTCTAGAGTTTTCTCATCGAAGTGCTTTGTCGTGAACTGTCGTTTTTGCCAGTATCCGATGCCATGATGAATGGTTAAACACGAAACGTATATTGGCCGTGAGCAAGACCAAAGGGAAGGCGAGAATCCTATGAAAAGCGTTTCGATACTTCCAATTCTTGCAGTGCTAGCGGTGTCGGGAATGGCACAAAGTTCGTCGCCCGGGACTGCCCCATCGTCCCCTGCAAAGAGCATCGGGCTGTTTGCATATCCAAAGAATCAGCAGAACGCTGATCACCAACTCAAGGACGAGACTGAGTGCTACGCTGCCGCGAAACAGCAGACCGGAGTGGATCCGCAGGCGCCCCCACCAGCACCACCCAGTGCTGAGGAACAGAAGTCTGCACAAGAGCAGGCTGCAAAGCAAGCTGCAGGGTCAACACCCAAGGGCGGGGCCGTGAAAGGTTCCGCTAAGGGAGCGGCTGGAGGCGCTGCAATTGGCGCAATTGCCGGAGATGCAGGAACGGGCGCCGCAATCGGGGCAACGGCTGGTGCCGTGCGCGGGCGACGGCAGCAGAAAAAGGCACAGAAAGAGGCCGGACAACAAGCCGCACAACAGACTGCCCAGGCGCAGCAACAATCACAGACCCAGGCTCAGGCCGAACATCAGGGAACCCTAGACACGTTCAGGAGGGCGTTCTCGGCATGCATGGATGCGCGTGCATATTCGGTTAAGTGAGCGACAGTCCTCAGTTGCAGGATGGATCATCCTGGAAGCTACTGCTTCCCAACATCTTCGCAAGGAAGCGTCCGCAACTTATGATCTTCTGAGATAGCGCCTCATCCCGCAGCGCACCAGGCGATAGGGCGTACTTCGCTGTGTTCATGGACTTTTTCGCTTCGACCAGTTTATTGCTCCATTCATGCACAGCCTCGAACTCATTTGTGAGCAGCTGCAGGGCCTTTCTATCACCTTCCGTAGAAGCTGCAGCGGACGCCAATCTGAGATTGTTCGCAGCTTGCTCGCGGTAGTTGGCTGCCCAGTCTTCCGTGATCTGGTAATTGTTCTGGACCGCATTGGCCATAGTGCTCGCCCACTCCCTCATCGTTGCGAACTCTTCAATTCCTGCGCGCATGAATTCTCGTGACAATGCGGAATTGTCCGCCGGAGAATGTGCCGCATCACCTAAACCGTCTGCTGCTGGAGGGTTTGAATCGGACGCACGCATCCTGAGGACAATCTGATTTGCTTTGAAGCTCAGTGAAGCATTCGCGATCTCCACAAGAGATTGCAGGTCGACATATGCACGCCCGTCTTTTTGGATCACTGCCGCTTGTCCAGCGTGCCCATCTATCACCAGAACCCGCGGCTGCTGGTCACCTTGCGCAAGGTTCAAGGATGGATGAGCCAGAAGTAATGATGTCGTCAAAAGAAGATAACGAAACTTGCTTCGCATAATATTGTCCCCAAAGAGGCTTCTTCAGTCCTGCCCAGAGTGCTGGCGAAGTGAGCCGTGGCCTCATTTTTCTGCACGGGAAGGATACGACTGACTCCTTCCAGCGAGATGATCCGTCGAGTCAGCGCACAGTGTAACGGCCACACCGAAACCCTTGAACTGTCAAGAGTGATAGGTAGTAGGAGGTCAGGAGAAAAAAACTCTTTATGCGGATCCCTAGTACTTTTGCTAGTTCATGCAATGCCTGCGGGCGCGGAACATGGACCCGAAGGACGGGCTCCAAGTGGCCCGCCATGGAGGCGGACCATCGGCGAGATTCAGTGGGCTTGCATATGAAACACCAAGAATGGCTCCTTGCTTTGGTTGGCGTGTGCCTGCTCTCTGGCCTTCAAATGGCAGCGCAAGACAATCAGGCCACTCCCTCGCAGGCTCGTGAAGATCAAAAGCGGAAGCACATCGCCGCCAAAGATAACATTCAAGCTATTGGCATCCGCAAGATCGGTGGCCGGGGAGTGGGTAATTGGTATTCTGTGGAGCAAGAAATCGGGATTGGGCGCGACTACTCGCGTGTGATCGAGTCTAACAACGCGCAGCTTAGAGATCCGGTCATCGCCGAGTACGTCAACCGAATTGGGCAAAACATAGTGCGCCATTCGGATGCCAAGGTGCCGTTCACGATTAAGGTCCTTGACTCTGAGGAAATCAATGCCTTTGCGCTCCCCGGTGGATTTTTGTACGTGAACACTGGTCTTCTTGTAGCTGCGCACGAGGAAGCAGAGTTGGCTGGGGTGATGGCACATGAGATTGCCCATGTCGCCGCCCACCATGCCACACGGCAGATGACTCACTCCCAACTACTTAATCTGGCGACCGTCCCACTGATTTTCGTGGGTGGGGGAATAGGTCTTGCCGTACAGGAAGCCGCGAGGATTGCGGCTCCACTCACTTTGACCAAGTTTTCCCGTACTTTCGAAGCGGAAGCGGATTACCTGGGAGTGGAGTACTTGTATCAAGCCGGCTACGATCCTAACGCGTTCATTTCCTTTTTTGAGCGCGTCCAAGCGCTAGAAAAGCAGAAACCGGGCGCCATATCTAAGATGTTTTCAAACCATCCACAAACCTCGGATCGCATACGGAAGACACAATCGGAGATCGTCAAAATACTTCCGCCACGGGAAGCGTACGTGATTTCCACGTCAGACTTTGACGAAATGAAATTGCGCTTAGCAGCCATCGAGAATCGGCGTCAGGCACGTGAGCAGGAACAAAATCGTCCAACTCTGCGGCATAAGACTTCGGGCGATCAGAGTAATCCTGAACGCGACGACGAGCGCCCAACATTGAAGCGACGAAGTAATTAGCGACACACGGAGCGCTCAGCCGTACTGGCTGGCGCCTTTTCTTTTTCAGGCAGAAGAACTGTCAGAAATTACGGTTCTCCATCATACAAACCCTCTTATGCTGACCATCGACATTCACGAGCTACGCCATGTCTTCGGCTTTGCGCTTGATGCTCGCGCTTCTGTTGCTGCTGTGCCTGCTGGCTGCAGGTTGCGAAGGAGTCTTCGGTGGTTTCGTCTCGAATCCGGTCGGAAGGGTAAGTGTCAGCGGCACCACTAGTGTCGTAGAGCCTGGCCTCGTAAAAGATGTCACGCGCCAGCAAATCACAATCACCGCTGTTACATTCTTCAATCCAGGCACGGCGATCAACATTAGTTTCTGCGGAGATCAGAGCAGAAGTTTCCTCCTGAATCAATTTGTGCACGCGGAAGTCAGACAGGGTGTATTGTGTGCCGCTTTGGCAACTGTCGTTGTCGCTACGTGAGTGAGGTTGCTGGTGAAGATGCGGATGGCAGGGAAATCGAGTTCAAAAGCGGACTCATGATCACAAAGTGTGCAAATCCGGCGTGCAGTACTGTGTTCCGCTATCTCCGGGGAGGCAAGCTCTTCCTCTTCGAGGTGCCACAAAGCCAACGTCGGTGCCGCCCTCTCCAAAAGAGTGAATTCCACAGTGGTGAATACTTTTGGCTGTGCGAGGAATGCGCTAAGAGCATGACGATCACTTCTGGTGAAAACGGGCATGCACTCGTCACAGCAAGGAGCAAAGGTACTTGAGCGATCTTCCCACTAGTATGCGACAGGTGGGCGGAGGCTTCAACTGTCGCCTGCCGATGGGAAGGGCAGCCTCTCCACAAACTGTCAATTCTGGCAGTCGTGCTTCCTGCTGACGTAAGCAATCATTCATAAGAGATCTGAGTGTCAAAACATGCATAACTCTATGCCTCTGCAGTATCGGCATGCACTTCATGAATGGCTCGAGAGCAATTGTTGCTGCTGAACGGAAGGGAACATTCATCATGAAAGTCACACGTCTCCGGCTAGGATTTCCAATGCATATCATCCAAAGACTCGTCGCGGTCGTGTGTGCGCTGGCACTTGTGCCGGGTGATGCCGCCTTGTTGGCACAATCGTCTACCGCAGGAAGTTCCCCTGCTGGTGAAGAGGTAGCTCGTATCCCACCGGAACAACTCGACTCTTTAGTTGCTCCGATTGCCCTTTATCCCGACCCGATGCTAAGCCAGACACTCGTAGCGTCTACCTACCCTCTGGAAATCATCCAGCTTCAGCAGTGGTTAGCACAGAACAAGAATCTTAAAGAACAAGCTCTGGCGGACGCTGTGAAGAAGCAGGATTGGGATCCAAGCATCCAGGCCATGGCAGCGCTTCCGGATGTAGTCAAACAAATGGGCGAAAACATCAAATGGACGACGGACCTAGGAAATGCTTTTCTGGCGCAGCAGAGCGATGTGATGGACGCCGTACAACGAATGCGCAAAAAGGCCAAAGACGCAGGGAACTTGAATTCAACTGAGCAGCAGAAGGTCGAAACAAAGGTCGTTGAAAGTAAGCAGGTCATCGTGGTCCAGCAAGCCAACCCGGAAGTGGTTTATGTTCCGAGTTATAACCCGACCGTGGTGTACGGTCCGCCGGCGTATCCGTACCCGCCGATTGCTTATCCGCCACCTGGGTATTACGCCGCGGGTATGGCGATTTCGTTTGGCATCGGGATTGCCATGGGAGCGGCGTGGGGGGGCGGCTGGGGGTACAACAGCGGATGGGGCGGCAACAACAATGTCACGATCAATAGGAACAACACCTTCGTAAACAATTCCAACCGGCAGAACGTGTCGAATCGGTCGGCCCGCGGCAACAACAACTGGCAGCATAATCCGCAGCACCGCGGAGGAGCACCTTACTCAAACAGAGCGACCGCCAGTAAGTATGGTGGCACAACTCGCGGCGATTCGATGTCTAATCGGCAGGCAAATGCGCGTCAGAACCAGGGTCAAAGGGGAGGCCGAGACCAAGCAAGCGTTAGCGACCGGAGTTCTGATAGGAATAATCAGGCGGGTGGAAGAGATCGCAGTGCTGGCGGGAGAGACTCCGGCAGCCGCAACGGCGGAGCGGCAGTAAGCGACAGGAGTGCGAACCGCGGCGGTGGTGGCGACCGTGTTGGAAATCGTAGTGTTCCCAGTGGTGGAGGTTCTCGCGGCTCCAGCGCTCTTGGAGGTGGTTCGGGAGGTTTCAATGGAAGCAGCGCTCGAACCAGCAGCGCGCGTGGTTCCTCCAGTATGGGTGCTTCTCGCGGTGGCGGTGGGCGCAGCGGCGGTGGCGGGCGGCGTCGGTGAAAAGCCATGAATCAGGAGAAATACATGAAATCACACGTGCGTAGTACAACTGCGTGTCACTCTTTATACGTCTTTGTGGTTGCCGTAAGCTTGTGCACTCTTGGAGGTCCTGTTCAGGCATTGCCAACATCGAAGGAGCAATCCGACGCCCCACAGGTACAAAAGGCCTTCAAGACGCCTCAAGAAGCTGCTGACACATTGATCCAGGCTGCCGAAGCGTACGACGTATCCACACTGCTGGAGATCTTTGGTCCAGAAGGCAAAGACTTCATTTCGTCGTCGGACCCGATTCGCGACAAGACCATTGCCGCGAGTTTTGCGGCCAAGGCGCGTGAAAAGAATATCGTTACCGTAGATCCTCGGGATAAGACCCGAGCCATTCTCTCGGTCGGCAACGAAGATTGGCCGCTTCCTGTTCCTATCGTGAACAAAAAGGGGAAGTGGTATTTCGATTCCAAACAAGGCCGCAATGAAATCCTCTTTCGGCGGATTGGATCCAATGAACTCGATGCACTCCAGGTATGTCGTGGCTTTGTCGAAGCTCAGCAGGAATACGCTTCCGAGGTTCATGACGACTCTGAAATCAACCAATACGCGCAAAGGATCATCAGCACGCCCGGAAAGCACGACGGTCTATATTGGCAAAACAACGACGGCTCGCCGGGTGGGCCCATCGGGGAAGCGATCGCTCGCACTATCGAGGAAGGTTATTCGCCAGGCAAGACTTCCGGATACCACGGCTACTACTTCAAGGTTCTCAAGGGCCAAGGTCCGGCGGCTCGGTTTGGGCAACTCGACTATGTGATCGAGGGAGCTATGATCGGTGGTTTTGCACTATTGGCTTTTCCGGCAGACTATCGAGTCACAGGCGTGAAGAGCTTCTTGGTCGGCTACGATGGCGTTGTATATGAGAAGGATTTGGGGCCTGACACTCTTAATGTCGCCCAAAAGGTGGAGAGATACAATCCTGACCGGACCTGGCATGTCACGAAAGACCAGTGGCCGGCCGATGCTTTGGTTGCTACCAACTGAGCGCCAATCACATGCCTCGGGCCCGGTCGACCACCTGGCAAAATGTAATGTACTCTGGCAAACATATCTGAGGTGGAGCGAAACTTTCCTGCTGGATGTCCCCCCTTGTCGTGAGTTCTCGTCTCGACTGGACCCCATCCCGTGATGGAACTCGACTTGCATGACACTTTCATTTTGCGGTCGTCATGACGAAAGTTCGTGTGCTGATAGCCGATGATAATAAAGCAATGCGCGATATGCTTACTTCGATGTTAGGTGCCGAATTCGACGTCATTCGGGCAGTCAGTGACGGCGGCGCGGCACTGGCAGCAACCACTCAACTGCTTCCCGACGTTGCCATTCTTGATTTTTGTATGCCTGTTCTAAATGGAATCGAAGTTGCGCGACGAATCAGGGATACAGGGACCAATGTCGCAGTGGTGTTCCTGACCGCGTGTTCGGATTTTGATAACTTTTCATGCGGCCAAGGAAACTGGGTTCTTGGCGTATGTGCTTAAGCCACGCTTATGCAGCGACCTCGTACTGGCCATCAATCTGGCCGTGAGCGGCATGGGGTTCGTTTCACAGGTATAGGGTAGACACTGCCTACCGTGGAATTTGCTCTGCGATTTGTCCACCGTCTACTCACGCGTCTCCAAGCTGAAGCCCTGGAATTCCGCTGAAGCGTCCACAAAATTCAAGTGGCGCTTGCGCGCAAGCAGGACAAAATGCTTCGTCCACTACTTTGAGAGACTGAATCGAAACTAGTGCATTGCAGTGGTTGCAATACCATAACGTCGCCCACGGTTGCGGAAGAGTTGTATAAGTACCGGCAACGTGCAAATCCGACATCGTGAACTCCTTATTCCGGCTTAGGTGAGGCTACCCACTACAGGACATAGCCGGAAACTGTCAATTCTCACAGTGTGTGAGCAGCTGAGCAAGGAGCTTTGCCGGGGCAATTGATGCGGAAGCTCCGGGGCAGCGGACGCCAAGTGCTACGCAATCCTGTAAGAAATGTCAGTGTTTTCTCTCTGCCCGGACTCCATAGCATGTCTTTGCATGTATCCAGGTCTGTTTTAATGCCGGCGCGAGGAGAACAGAGTGAAACTACATTTGAAGAAGATTGTGATTTACCCTTTTGTGGTCGCATGTCCTATGTATGTCTTCTCCCAGAAGGTCCGCGTGGGATATGACAAGGCGGCCGACTTCGTGAAGTTCAAGACCTACACATGGACCGCTCCGACCATGCCAATAACCAGGCCGTTGCTTTACGCGAGTATTGTTGGGACGATTGACCACGAATTGAAGGCGAAGGGGCTCACAAGAACGGAACGTGATGGCGATCTCGCACTGACGCCTGCCGGCGGGATGGAATTTGGACTTAACGTTGCAATGGGCACACCGATTCTGTCCACATATGGGGGCGCACCTCCGACAATCGATGCGAACATGTGGACAGGAGCAAGCGGGCCCTCAAATCTGATGGCTCCCTACGTCCCGGAAGGGACACTCGCCCTCACTTTTGTTGACTGTAGCTCAAATAAAGTTATCTGGACCGGTACGGTCACTGAAAAGCTCGATATCGAAAACAAGAAGAAGTCCTTGGAGCGAGTCGACAAAGCGATTGCCAAATTGCTCAAACAGTTCCCACCCAAAAGAAAGTAAAGGCTACACCGCTACCCTCCACTTGGAAGCATGGCCGGACTTTACACATTTTGCCTTCAGACTCTGATAGGGGGCCGAAGTCAGGTTTCCACGAGAGGGATCTCAGAGGCTAACTGCAGATCCAGCAATACGCCAAGCCGGCGTTCAAGCTGGAAAAACAGGGCGGCCTTCTTGCCAGGTAGCACCTTTTGAATCATTGGGATGTATTTCGTTCGAAGTTGAACCCCTGACTGATCGACTTGAGCCCACTGGTTCACCAACGTCTCAGCTTGATAGTCAAGCAGGTTCTGAAAGTTCGCAGCATAATCCTTTATGACCAAGAGCTTATCGTCATTGATCTTCACTTTTTCAGCATTGTATTGCTCCTGCACCGGCCAAAACTTCTGAGCCTCGGTATCGGTTAACAGCACGTTCGCCGAGATGATCTGCTTTTGTGCCGATCGCAGATCCTTTCTGAGCAGATTGATGTCATTGTCCGATAAGCGGAGGGGGGAACTATTGTACAAATGCGCAACCCAGAAGCGCGGTACCCAGTATAAAAGTGGCGATAACATTTTTCCTCATCTTTTTGTCTCCTCGTGTGAGTCAGAGTCGCGTGCTTTGTTCGAAGACGGCAAAAGACTGTAACTGGAACGAACTGTTTTGCCACCTCGTGTCAGATTAGTTTTCTAAACCCGGCAACTGCTACTGGCAGAATCGTCGGGTCGACTGCGCAAAGGATGACCTTATGGGTGTGCTTTCGGGAGAGATGAGCCCGGGACCGACGCCTTCAGTAAGGTTGCTAACCGTTCTTTAGCGTGCAGGAATCTGCTCGTATCGATGGTTTGGTTCGTCGTCCCAGGAAGCAAACGATCCCTCACCTTGTCTAGCCGCTTTATTCTCGTCGAGGTCAACGGATGTGTGTTCAACAGGCGCTCGACAAACGAGGGTGGCTTACCCTGGTCTTGAAATGCATTCTTCAATAGTCGGCTGAACTCGCCTGGGTCATAGCCAGATGCACTTTGGTATTGCAAGGAAAGTTGGTCCGCCTCGAATTCAGAATTGCGAATCAATTTCCGCGTTAAGAGAGGGCCCAAAAGACGACGGGCCAGGTACCCCACCGGTCCTCCAGCAAGTGCCACTCGGCCCCATACGCGTCGTTTCTGGTCGATCCTGGCGAAGTGTCGCGCTGTAACGTGCCCAGTTTCGTGTGCCAGTGCAGCAGTCAACTCACCCTCACTATCGGCAACCAGAAATAGGCCAGTGGTTATGTACAGAAATCCCCCTGGCAACGAGAATGCGTTGGCTTCTGGGTCGTCAAGGATTTTGACAAGGAAGCAACCCTGCAAGTCTGAACGCTTCACGATGGTACGTTCTAGACTGTTAACATACACCGTGAGGTCCGGGTCCTCAATGACCGTTGCCTCCTGCTCAATCTTCGCGGCAAGCTGGCTACCCGTCGTCCATTCTGCTTGCCATTGACGGTTTGCGCGATTCACAGCAGTGTTAGTCGAGAGTGATACGCCCTGGCCTCCGGGAGCGAGTTTGTCGACAGGAAACTGAGTATCACCGTCACGAACAGATCGATGCTCCATCTCGGGAAAGTCTGTGCCAGAATCAGCGCATGTATCGACGCTGATCAGCGGCACGAGGCTAGTAGGGTTGTGCGTTCCCGACTGGGCTAGCGTGAGCGCACTCGACATCAAAAAGAGAAGACACCACAGCACAAATATCTTTTTCCGCTTGTAGATATGCTTCCGTTCTATTACAGTGCGAGCGTTTCGGTGGTCGAGACCCAGTACCCTATCAGACAGACGTCGACTTGAGGCAAAAGCAGCCTGGTTTACATCCGCTGCACTGCGCCTGGCGTGAGAGTCGCTGTGGGCTGCAAAGAATGTCATCCCGAAGCTGCCCTGTGCCGGGTTCTCGCCTATTCGCGCGAACTCCGGTAAGACCATCTTCAGTCGGGCGATTCACATTGGAAACTGCTAGAGATGACAGTCGCCGGCTGCTATTCGCCGGACGCGGCCAACACCATGAAGGTTCCATGTGGGCGAGTGAGTCGACTGCTCAACAGTCACGGTCTCTTTATCAGGGTTTCGAACAATCAAGAACCTGGGCGGCGCGACCAAAATCTAGTACGTATAGAACAAATTCTGAATGTCCGCGTTCGAACGCGGTTTGAGCAGCGCCAGCATGAGTAGAATCCTGGACTTCTGCGGGTTGAGCTCATCGGAAGCTATGAGATTCATGTCGTCATCGTTCACTTCCACGTTACGCCCAACAGTTCCGGTAACCACACGGGTGCTTCTGACGACCACGACGCCTTTTTTCGCGGTTCTTGCCGCGGCTTCGAGAGAAGCCTGATTCATGTTTCCGTTGCCCACTCCGGCGATGACGATGCCCTTGGCGCCATTTGCCACCGCTGCATCGATGAGATCGGGAGACATGTCAGCGCATGCAAACAAGATGTCGACGCGAGGTAACTTCGTAACATTACCTATGTCAAATTCGCTTGCGGTCGTGTGTTTCCACCCCGGAGTGTTGTAGAAATCATTCTTACCGTAACTAGAAATGCCTACTAGTCCGCGCAGAGGTGACATGAACGTCTGAATCGCGGTCGTACTGGTCTTGGTGAGAGAGTGTGCTCCATGAATCCAGTCGTTCATGACCACCAAAACGCCACGCCCTCGGGATCGCGGATCTACGGCAACGCCGACAGCATTGAACAGGTTCAATGGTCCGTCGGCACTCACCGCGGTGGACGGCCGCATGGATCCCACCATGACGACCGGTTTATCACTCTTCACCACTAAATTCAGAAAGAACGCGGTTTCTTCCAGGGTATCGGTCCCGTGGGTGACGACAATGCCATCCACATCGTCCTGTGCCAGAAGGGCGTTAATGCGTTTTGCCAGCGTCAACATGATGTCCAGGGTCATATCTTGCGATCCGACATTGGAGATCTGTTCGCCTTTAACGTTGGCGAGGTCCTTGATTCCCGGAACAGCGGCGAGCATCGCGTCAATGGTCACTGCGCCAGAGGTGTAGCCTGCTTGAGTTCCGCTAGCAGCTGCGCCAGCGATGGTGCCGCCCGTGGCCAGAATCCCGATATTTGGCAGCTTCTTGTCGGCGGCTGCAGAGGTCAAGGCTCCGACGTAAAGAAGCAATATAAACAACGGAGAAATTCTTTTATTCGGTTTCATAACTCCTCAACACGCGACGACCGACTAATCAGCAGGTCTACGTTCGACCGCACGGGCAGACAGAACTCGGAACCAGAGAGTTTGTCGGCGTTCAACCCTGCCGGCCAGAACTTCGTCACTTCAGACCAACTGAACTGGGCGAATATAGGTTGTAGTTCAGCTTCTGCGCGACGTATTCGATCACTTCTTGAGCCTTCACGCTGTTTCCGGCTTCATCGAGTGGAGGTGCAAACACGGCGATAGCGCCTTTGCCGGGAGCAATGGCCACGATGCCGCCGCCCACCCCGCTCTTGGCTGGTAGACCGACATGCCAAGCCCATCCACCCGAACCGTCATAGAGACCGGCAACGGTCATGGTGCTGAGAATGTGGGGAATGTCCTCACGCTTAATGACTTGCACACCGGTGGCGGGGTTGACACCGTTGTTGGCAAGTGTCGCTCCCATGCGAGCGAGCTGGACAGCGTTGACCCCGACTGAGCACTGCTTCGTGTAGATGTCCACCGACTCGAAAGGGTCGGCATAAATGCGATCGTACTTTGCCAAAAGCATGGAGAGCGCTTTGTTCCCGGTGTTGGTAGCTGTTTCGGATTTATAGACCTCATCGATGAGCACCAGTTTGTCGCCGGCAGCTTTGCCATAGAAATCAAGTATCTTATTCCACTTCTCTTTTGCGTCTTTCCCGGAAACAAGGCTCGTAGTGGCGATGGCACCGGCATTGACAAGCGGATTTCCTGTGTGTGTGGGCATGTCGACGACCGCTAAAGGAGAGTTGAAGGCGCGGCCGGTTGGCTCAGATCCTATCTTTTCGAACACCTTGTTCGGCCCTAATTCCTTCATCGCAAGCGCGAGTGTGAAGACTTTGGAAATCGACTGGATGGAGAACGAATAGTCCACGTCCCCAAGCGTCAGAACCTGGTTGTCGGTCGTGACAACCGCGATGCCGAACAACTTGGAATCCACCTTGGCCAGATAAGGAATGTAGTCAGCATTCTTCCCGTTCGTGTCGCCCTTGAATTTGTCATAGGCTTCGCGGACGACCGACTCCACCAGTTCCCGCTTAGGAGCCACGGGGCTGCGAGCAGTCTGCGCTGACAGCACGATGGGAGCGAAAGCCGTGACTGCCAGTACCACCGTAAGAATCTTGGTTACCCGCATTCTATGCATTAGCATTCGTTTTCTCCTCACGACGGATGACCCGCCCCAAGCGGCGACGATGTTGTGAAGACCTAAGTTTCCTGGCGAGTCCTCAAGTTCTCCGTTATTAGAATTCAAAGGTTTTCTTCCAGTCATACTTGAAAGAAAACTGAAGGCGATAGTCGTTCACATTGAAGCCGTCTTTGAAGTTGACCCTTCTGCCGAACTGAAACTCACTACCGATAGTGACGCTCGGAACAGGGTGATACAGCAGATTCGTGAGCGCGTAGTGGCCCTGGTGAAAATCGGATGGCTTCTCGGCGCTGGAATTCTCGATGTTCACCATGGAATACCCGATTGAAGAGCTGAAGCGCTCGCTCCAGTTGTGATCAAGGAACGAAACCACGCCCAATACAGGCAGGGCCACGCCTTTGATCGGGGAGATGGGATTGCTGAGGTTGTTCTTGATACCGACATCGATCGGTGCGTCGTTCATATAGTTCTCGACGCCGGAACCGTACACCACCATGAATTTGCCAACACTGTCTTTTCCGAGTTTGAGATTCGAACTGAAGTTCACGCCCCAACCAAAAGCGTCGCCCGTAAGGTTGACAGCGTCGGCCTTATTGGTGTCAACCCACGAGATCTTCCGGAATATCCCTCCGAATCTTGCGTACCCCCAGCGCCGAATCAGACGCGCCTCCCAGGAGAAGTCTGGCATGTCAAACTTTGGTTTGACACCTTGCAGTTCGACACGATCCGCGTAGACGCCCTGATCGGCGCTGGCACCGGGACGTTCCACCGCGAACGTGAGTCGGGTATTGTCGCTGCGGATCGGCATCCAACGCACCTGCACGTTGCGAAAGAAGACCATTCCGTTGGGCCCCCAGTACTCGAGCGAGTTCGGAAACACATCGATGTCCATGAAGGGACTCCAGGTTTGACCCGCTCCGAACTGTCCCAACTCCCCATAGGCGTGTCGCAAACGGAAGGTTGTTTGTCCTTTGTCGACTCCAGTGCCGAATAACTCGAATTCGAATTGCGTCTTCAGATTGCCGAGTCCGGTCGGTGTCGAGGTCTTGAGGCCGAAACGAGTCTGCCGCACCCCAAAGTAGGCCTTTCCATCTGGCGCAAAGTCGATGCTGGAGGATGGCAATTGGGTCGGACGAACGACATCAAACCAGTTCGGATCGTTTGTCTTGAAGTCATAGCCCGAGTCGAGCATGATGAAGCCGTACAGGTCGATGGTGCTCTTTGCTTCATCCTGCTTGGCAGCTTTTGGCGCCTTCTCCGGTGCAGGTGCTCCGCCTGATGCAGAAGCCGGCAAAATCAAACGCGCAGATTCCGGGGGCTGCTCGATGGCGCTGATCTGTCCTCTTAACTCATTCATCTCCTGTTCTAAATGCTGAAGCTTATCTCGCAACTGCTGGACGTCTGGTGTTTGGGAAGGCTGGGTCTGTGCGCTCGTCCAGACAGGCATAGCAATCACAACCATTACCGTTGCACAGGTGGCCTGTGTCCAACTGAATGGGCGAGGCGATCTCATAGTCTTCTCCAACAATTACGAGCAAGATGCCAAACGATGGTTCAATGAAGAACTGTCATTACTGTCAGTGAAGCAGGTGTCTGCCGATCCTTTAGCATCGCTAGAGTGACCTTCATCAGGCGCGGCCGGTACAAAGTTTATCTGAGAGGGTGCAACTCCCTACTTCGACAGAAGCAACCTTAGTTTCCTAGTGGCCGCAGGCTGCAGTAGTCTCCGTCAGTCGGAAGACTCAGGAGAACCTTAATAGTGGAGTTGAGCGATGGCGAACGAGTTACTGGATTCATCAGCGAGGAGGCAAGCGACGGCAGTGATCCTGACAAAAAGCAATGAATTCAAGATTGTCGCCGAGGAAGCCGCCGTTGACGTGGCAGCGTCAGATGTAATCGCAATCGGCCAACGAGAAATCAGGTTCTGGAATCAGCTGACTGGTTCTAGGGCCGGCAGGAAACTGCTGTCAGTTCTGCCAGTGTCGGACATAGCCGATGGCCATCTAGTGTCCACTCTAAGGCTAAATCAGCGTATGCAGTGCAAAGTGGCTGACGTAGTTAGTAAGTTAATGAAATCGGTACTATTGGGTGTAGCTGTTGTTCTCTTGTCACTTAGTCGATCGTTGCCTGCCGATACGGTGCACTGCCATCGGTCAGTTGTGGATCAGCCGAAGTCACAGGCTTCTGTGCTTCTCAACCGGTTTGACAATAGTGCCACGTTGGGCATCAGAGCTGCTGTGGGGTATGGAGTTAAAATCCGTAGGCCGGTATTCCGCTGTAGGCGGCGCCCTGCAGCTGGATGCTATTTACATCAAACACAGAGATATAGACCGGAACGACGTACTTCCCGACGTGGAAGCCTGTGTGCCCAATGTTGCGCGGACGCGACGTCTATGCCAACGTAGAAATACAAGCAACCCCGTGCCGATCTCAAAAGAGGACTTTATCTCATTCAACAGGCACAAAATCGTTTATTAGTTTCTCGTCTCCGCAATACGCTTGACGCACGCGTCAATCGCTACCTCAATCGTGCTTCTCAGATTTCTGCTCTGCGATGAACCTCTTAAGATCTTCCTTTTGCTGCTTGCGCAGTTCTACCAACCGCTCTGCTTGAGTAGGCGACAGGAAAGGCTTTATTTTTGCATCGGAAGAGCGCACGAGTTTTTCGTAACGATCTAGCTTGTTTTTGCGGGACAGGACTGGGTCCCACATGAATTGGCCCACTTCAGTCGTTTCTTGTTCCAGCGTTGGTTTAATCTTGGCCTGCTGATTATCGGTGAGATCCAGGGCTTCGGAAAGATGTTGTAGTTTCATACTGAAGTACTGGCCAGGCGCCCGAGGCGGATCGAGTTCACTCTTGGCTGGAAGGACTTCTCGGTGCAGAATTGGAGCCTCCGTTGTCCCAGAAAGTTTGCTGTTGAAAGTCAGCACATTTTCGCCAACAGCGAAAAGCATGTCAATACCGGCCGAATACTCCACACTGTTTGCACCGTTACGAGGCGTATACAGCACAAGATAAACAATGTTACCGATTTTCACGGAGACGTCATAGCGAACGACATCGCTCGTAGGTTCATTGGCTGCATTCTGATGAGGCTTTACGGCAGTGATCGTGCCTCGCTGATATTTGGGCGTGGGTGTCTGCCCAAAAGCGAGAAGCGCGGACACGCAGAACAGAATCAAACTGAGCTGTTTTAACACAATGACCTCCCGCGCGACAGAAGATCGTCGAAATGAGCTGCGATTCAACGACCTTTGCTTTCGAACAGGGTATTGCCTGTCGGCACGAAGGAACACTGTCAACAGTTACAGGCAAATCGTTAGGACGATCGCATGCGTGTTTCAATACTGTTCGCAATGGACCTGACTAGAAGGCATAGCGATCTCCAAAGCGCATTCCTTCGGCGGTGTCTGATTTGAACTGTCGCCTAAGATGTGCGGAGCTTGGAGGTCCTTCGTTCGCCTCGCCACTAGTTGATAGGTATCCACAGGTACCGGGGGGAAATCACGACCGGGTCCCTGTCGGGGCAGCGCGGCGGCCATGAAGTCGATCCAGATTGGCAGGGCAGCTCTTGCTCCAGTTTCTTTTGCACCGAGCGTTTTCTTTTCATCAAAACCCACCCACACGCCGCAAGTCAGAGAGGGCGAAAAACCGATGAACCAGGCATCTGTGAAATCGTTGGTGGTGCCGGTCTTCCCCGCCACAGAGTATTTCAAGCGACCGGCTGCAACTGCGGTGCCCTGCACTACGGCATCGTGGAGCATCGATGTCATAATGCGAGCGGTCCGTTGATTAATCACGTCTTGCGCAACCGGATAAGCCTGTTCGAGTATTTTGCCGTCATAGTCCGTTACTTTCAGAATATAGTGCGGAAGCACTCGAATCCCATCGTTGGAAAAAACGCTGAAAGCGGAAGTATGCTCCAGCAACGTCAATTCCACTGCTCCCAGTGCAACTGGCAGGTAAGGGGGAATACGTTCTTTGATACCGAAGCGGCGCGCGTATTCAATAACGGTCTTGATGCCAAAGCGCTGAGCCATTTTGACAGCGGGAATATTCCTGGATGCCGCCAATGCGCGCCGCAAAGTGATTACACCTTCGAATTTCCCGTCGTAATTGTGGGGACTATAAGGACCAGAAGCAGTGAGGAAGGTCGTCGGGCCATCCAACACTGTTTCGTCCGGATCAGCTCCTAGGTCAATGGCGGCAGTGTAGACGTAAGGCTTGAACGAGGATCCGACTTGGCGGAGTGCTTGTGTTGCACGGTTGAACTTGGAGTCAGTGAAGTCACGACCTCCGACCATGGCCTTAACTTCTCCGCTCGTGCTGTCAATCGCGAGCAATGCACCCTGTACTCCCGACTCCTGTTCCAACCGAACGCGTGCCTTGAAGTCTGCACCCAGAGAAATGATCTTCACATATGCGAGGTTGCCCACGGAAAGCAGCCGAGGGAGAGTACGATTAGTCCACGAAACGTCATTTGCCGCGATGCGTGCCGTGTATCGGCCGAACCTGAGCAGAGCTGACGACGAGGACACAGACATCACCTCAGCATGAATATAGCTACCGGGGCTGACGGGCATGCTCCATTCGGGAATTTTGTTTCGGGCGTCTTCTGATCTGGTCCCGGTGTTCTGCATATGAGTCCGCCAACCATGTCGACGATCGTAAGTGGCAAGCCCATCCAAGACTGCGGTGTTTGCGGCTTTTTGCAGTTCGATGTTAAGAGTTGTGTAGACGCGAAGCCCGGACTCATGTACTTGTTCCGTGCCGTATTTCCTCTCCAAGTACTGCCTGAGTTCTTCAACGAAATACGGTGCTAGCGAGTTTGGATCGTCGTGGATGTGAAGTTGTATCGGAGTGTTCTTGGCGGCAATCGCTTCCGCTGGGCTGATCTTGCCGGCCGTGACCATGCAATCAATGACCAGATTGCGCCTGCGTAACGCGCGCTCCGGACTTCTGAGAGGAGAATAGTTGTTAGGAGCCTTCGGTAACGCCGCGAGCAGGGCAGCTTCAGGAAGCGTAAGGTTTTTCGCAGGCTTTCCAAAATAATACTCTGCGCCGGTTGCGAATCCATACACTCCATGGCCCAGATAAATCTGGTTCGCATAGAGAGTGAAAATTTGTGGCTTGGTGAATCGACGCTCGATCTGGGTGGCCAGCATGATCTCACGAAACTTGCGGCCGTAAGTACGTTTCGGGGAAAGAAACAGATTACGCGCCAATTGCATTGTCAACGTGGAGGCGCCCTGGACGTTACTACGCGAGCGGAGGTCGTGGTAGGCTGCGATTAGCATTCTCCAAATCTCGAACCCAGAATGCTTCTCAAAATTCTTGTCTTCGATTGACAGAACCGCATCGTACAGTACTGGTGGATAGTCCTCGTACTGCGCGATCGTACGCCGTTGCAAGGCAAAGGTGCCTAATACACGACCTTCGTCATCATAAAGTATGGTGTTGGAGATCGGACGATAGTGTCCCAGATCGTGAATTTGAGGAGGATCAACAAAAGACACGGATGCCAGTCCCACCAGTACGCCTAGGACGGTCGAGCCCATAAGCAAAAATACGACTAGGCACCATCGTGATGTTCGTTTGCGGGGGTGGTGTTGCTTCTGCAAGATCGTCCTGCTTTCACGCTTCTGGCTGGTGCCGCTGCGTATGACTCATTTAGGCGCCCGGACTCATGGTATGTGGGCGTCTGACAAAAGACACTGCAACTTGTGACAGTCGAAGTGCCAGACCTTGTTGGGTTAGCTAAAGGCCGCAGTGTCAGTGGAGCGGCTCACAAACATTCGCCGCGTCTCTATACGAGGAATCGGCCGTTGTGGGCGCGCAGAACGTTTCTGATTACCTGACAAGCCCTACGTCAAAGTAGAGATCCTGACTGGAGTCTCTGGTCCGACCTCAGTCTGGATACCTGGGACCACTGTGATCAGAAGCGGGGAATCGTCCACGGAATTGTCAATGAAGAAGGGGCCGATCGATTCGGCAACGCATTCAGATCCGGGACAAAGCTGGCTGCGAGCTATCGCCAATACGGGAGCGGCGAGCACCACAGTAATGAAACCCCTTCCTTGAACACACCGCATTTGGTTGTACAAAATAAGTCTATCTCGCCACCTTCAGATTGCCGAGCTTTGGTCAATGCATACCCCACAGTGTCGTCGGATGTTGAGTCAAGGTCTGTCACTTTTACCAGTGTTTCGCGGCAGTCCCGGTCGTTAGGTTTTATTAGAGAGGGGTAAGTCCCCGATCTAGTGCCAACCCAGAGACGCGCGTTGAAGATACGCGTGGCGAAATCGCACAAGCTCTCGGCGGGCTCGAATCCAAACTCAATAGAAAGGGATGGAGGAAAAACCAATGATGTTTAACAGGGCACTCATGCTCGGAGCGATCTTGTTACTTGGGGTGGGAGCGTGGGGTCAAGAGTTCCCGAGGGCCGAAGTAGGATTTAACTATTCCTACGCGCGGTACGCTCCCAGCTCGTCCTATTCGAAAGGCCACAGCTTGAACGGTGGCGGAGGATCGATCACGTATAACTGGAACGAGTACCTGGGCATCAGGGCGGATCTGCAAGGCTACGGCAGCAACACCACCGGCTTCAACATTGCTCCAAATGCTACCTTTCCCTCAGGTCTAAACGGCAATGTCCAGGGAAATCTATTTACCTACTTATTTGGTCCACAGTTTAAGGTGCGAGCGCACAAAGTGGAACCCTTCGGCGCCCTTTTGTTCGGCGGCGCGCATACCAATGTGTATGGCAACGCTTTCAAGACGCTCTGCCAGCCGATTGTGGGAGGGTGTGGCATTACCAAAGCTCCTACGGCCGAGGCGTTTGCGATGTCTTTCGGCGGAGGAGTTGACATTCCAATCAATCACCGGGTCTCATTCCGGCCGGCAGAGATCAGCTATCTTCTGACGCGATTCAGCAATCCATTAACCAAGACGAACAATCAAAACAACTTCCGGTACTCGGTCGGTATTAACTTTAATCTCGGCAACACTACCTATTAGGAGCAGCCCGACATCGCCGAGGGGAGACCACATGGTTTCCTCTCGGTGCTTCAGAATGGATCTCAGTTTTGGGACTGTACTCTGTCTGCGGACAGATACCCTTTTTTGTAGTGGGCGTGTAGCCGCTGCTCGGTCTCAGGATGAGTTACCGACACCTTTATTTTCCTCCATCTGCTTGCACCTGTGTGGTCAGGCCGGTAGCCCAGAACGTACTGATTGCGCATTTCGCGGCTAAGCGAGGCGGCCGCTTCGGGAACCTTCGCTCTATTATCGACCGTGATAGTTCGACCACCAGTCGCATCGGTAATTTCACTCAGCCACTTCTTTCCAAGCTTTTCTTCCAAGGTACCAACGAAAAATTTGTCGAAGAGGCCGATGGCGTAGATCTGCACATCAGATTCGCGTACCAGGCCCTTGATTTCTCGCAAAGTGTAACGGCTCGCGTTGTCGCCGCCGTCGGAGATGATGACAATTGCCTTGCGCTCATAGCGCGCCGAACGCAGTTTGGACTCAGCCAGGTAAACGGCATCGAGCATCGCTGTGGGGCCGCCTGGCTCCATCGCCATCAACTTCCACTGCAGTTCGTTGATGGACTTTGTCGAGCTCGCCATTACTCGCGGACGATCCGAAAACGTAATCGCGAAATACTCGTCGTCAGGGTTGGCGTTGTTGAAAAATTCAACAATCGCTGCACGCTCGGTATCAATTTTGTCGCTCATGCTCTTGCTGACGTCGAGGAGTATGGCGATAGAGAGCGGCGCTTCCTCCTTCGAAAAGTATCGAATTTCCTGTCGTTTGTCTTCTTCGAAGAGGAGGAAGTCTTGCTTATTCAAGGTGGTAACCGGACGGTTCCTGGAATCATTCACGGTTACGGGAACCAACACCACGTCCACATCAACGTGCAAAGGTCTGTCATGTGGATTGGGCGCTAGGAGAGTTTGGGTCGGTACAACGCCAGAGGACGGTTTAGCGCCGTCGTGGCCATTCTGCGGGAAAATGTGCACGTCGTCGGCGTATTGTCCTTGTGCCAAGCAATGCAGCAGGAGTGTCAAGGCGCACAAAGCCAGCAGACGAATTCCGATGATTCGTAGCCAACCCAGATTGTTTTTCATGGCATTCCGGAGGAAGGTCCCCACACTGGATGAATTATCTACGGAAGGATGCTCTCGTTCAATGGGTTTTCTGCCCGGAAATCGGCGGCCGCACAGTTGCTCGCGCCGGGAGGTGGAGGGCTGAAACCCAATCGCATCAGTGTTTTACGCGCATGCAAGCGGTGAGGTTATGGTTGGACTCCGTGCGCTACTGATGGACTGCAAAAGTTCATGGACCCGGAATCTGGTGGTTGGGTCGCTCGCGATCACTTGGAATTGCACCAATGAGGTTAAGCTTCGCTGATGCGTCGCGGGAGTTCTTGTTTATTTGTTTCGAAGAGCGCAGCTTTGTATAACTCGCGCAAATCTCGCGAACCATGGGCAGGATGGAGGGTTCCTTGTACTCATGAGTCCTCTATAGAGCCAGTTGAAATTCGCCTATACGGCAATGTTCGGAACGAAGTGAAAGTTGCACTGTGTGTTCGCTACAAGACAATCTTTCCGATCAAGAATGCAATAACCACTGACGATAATGTGGCGACCGTTCCCGGAAGCATAAAGCTGTGGTTCAAGACGTACTTGCCGATTCGCGTGGTGCCTGTCTGGTCAAAAGAGATGGCCGCCAACAATGTGGCGTATGTGGGAAGAAAGAAACAGCCGTTGACGGCCGGAAATACTGCGATCAAGACGGGCGCCCGCAGGCCTAGCGCGATGCCCACAGGCATGAGGGTCACAACCGTCGCCGCCTGGCTGGCCAGCAGGATCGATAGAGCGAAGAGGCCCACCGCAAAGACCCAGGGATGCTGTTGAACCACCCCAGAAATACTGCGAATGATGAACTGACGGTTGCCTTCAAAGAATGATGAGCCAAGCCAGCCGCAGCCTGCGATTGAGATCAGGGCCACCACGCCGGCGTTCATGATGCTGCCTTTGACAGTTTTTATGGGAGAGGCTCGAAAGAACAGCATATTGATTCCTGCCGCCGCGAGCATAACGATCATGATCGCCGGAGCCATCTCTACTTGTTCGATACTCTCCTGTCCTCCAGTCGAGAGCGAGTAGCTTGGTCGCAACAAGGGAAACAAGCCGAGAGCCACGACCAGCGCGGCCGCCAGCAGGAACACGATCACAGAACCGCGTGAGCGCATCAGGTCTTTACCCTGAAGTACTGCGCTTGACGCTGGAGCTTCAATCAGTCCCTTTGCCAGTCGGTCTTTATATATAGGATCGTCTTTGAGTTCTGGGCCTCTCCACAGGACCACAAATGCGCCCAGCAAGCTGCCCAGGAATGTCGCAGGTATGCAAATCAACAGGATGCTCTGCAGGCTTATACCAGCCGGAGTCACCAGCCCCAGTAATGCCACGGTCGCGGCGGAAATCGGCGAGGCGGTAATGGCCTGCTGGGATGCGATAGTTGCGATCGACAAAGGTCGCTCCGGTCGTACCCCGGCGTTGCGCGATACCTCTGCAATGACCGGCAATAGTGCGTAGATGATGTGACCAGTGCCGGCCGCCAAGGTGAGAACATAGGCGATGATCGGAGCGATCAAGGTGATGCCGGCGGGCCAAATGCGCAGCGACCGGTCGGCAATCACAATGAGGTAGTCGAGACCGCCTGCCGCCTGCATTGTGGCGGCCGCCGTGATGACCGCGAGTATCATTCCCAGGACAGTTCGCGGAGGTATACCCGGCGGGAGACCAAAGGCGAACACCAGGAGTACCAGTCCGATTGCAGCGACCGTTCCGAGAGCAATCCCACCCAGACGAGCGCCAACAAAGATACAAACGAGTACAACCAGGAGTTCCAACCAGATCATGAGGGCTTCCCTTTATTGCCCGGCTCCGGTCATCACTCTCGGATCAAGCACGGTGCTGATCTGCTCCTCTGAAAGCAACTTTTTCTCGCGCACCAATAGTAAGCGTCGTCGGGAATTTCCTTCTCCCCAAGTAGATCGTGCTCGATCCGCATGTATGTCTCCGCCCGTCCGCCATCGGGCCAAACTCTCGCCTTCGTTACCGTAGAGAGGGCATAATGAATGTCCAACTGTCAGAAGTGGCAGTGGTCGGTTCGAGCCGCGACTCTTAGGGTATCTGCAGGAATTGAAGAGGGAGATACCCATGAATCAGAAGCGAAAGGGTGCACCCTTCCGATCGCTGTTGGTGATTCTCTGCGCAGCTACCCTCGCGCCCGGCGACACTTTGGCGTATGTAAGCTCACATTGGCAAGAATCCACCTCTGCACAAAACCAGACTTCTAAGATCCCCCCCGAACAGTTGGACTCTCTTGTCGCACCCATTGCGCTTTATCCAGACCCACTGTTGGCTCAGACCTTGGCAGCATCCACATATCCTCTCGAGATCATCCAGCTTCAGCAGTGGCTGGAGAAGAACAAGAATCTGAAGGACAAAGCGCTCGCCGATGCTGTTGCCAAAGAATCTTGGGATCCAAGCGTTCAGGCTCTTGCTGCGTTACCCGATGTGGTAAAGCGTCTGGCAGACGACATTAAGTGGACGACCGATCTTGGCAACGCCTTCCTCGCGCAGCAAAGCGATGTAATGGATGCCGTTCAGAGAATGCGCAAGAAGGCCCAGGATAAGGGCAATCTGAAATCGACCGAGCAGCAGAAAGTAGAAACGAAAGTCATCGAAAACAAGAGCGTGATCGTCGTCCAACAGGCGAATCCGCAAGTGGTCTATGTGCCTTCGTATGATCCCGTCGTGGTGTACGGTCCGGCGTACTATCCTTACCCTCCGATCTATTATCCGCCGGCGGGGTACTATGCCGCGGGCATGGCGATTTCCTTCGGCATGGGCGTGATGATGGGGGCGTTCTGGAGCGGCGGTTGGGGTTGGGGGTGTGGATGGGGCGGCAACAACGACATCACCATCAACAGAAACAACAATTTCAATCGCAACACGAATGTTGGTGGCGGCAACCGTAACAACATTGGCGGGAACCGGCCATCGAATCCAATCGCCGGCGGCGGCAATCGCGGCAACATTGGCGGTGCTGGCGGGGTTGGTGGTGCTGGCGGGGTTGGCGGGGTTGGTGGTGCTGGCGGCGTTGGTGGGGTTGGTGGTGCTGGCGGGGTGGGTGGCGTTGGCGGGGCTGGGGGCGGCAACAGGTGGCAACACAACCCGGAGCACCGGGGCGGTGCGCCGTATCGAGACCGGGCGACAGCGGATAGGTTTGGAGGCACAACGCGCGGTGATTCCCTGGGCAACCGGCAGGCGAGTGCGCGGCAACAGTTGGGTCGACAAGGCGGTAATCTCTCCAGCAATCGCGGCGGGGGAGCCGGCATAGGCAATCGCGGGGGCGGCGCAGGTGTCGGGAACAGGGCGAGCGGTGGCGGAGCGGATCGGATAGGCGGCCGCGATCTCTCACGCAGCGGGGGTGGAAACCGCGATGCCTTCGGAGGAGGTTCCCGCGGATATAGCGGATCCAGCGCTCGCGGCAGTAGTAGCCGCGGAGCCTCCAGCATGGGATCAAGGGGCGGTGGCGGTGGCAGTCGCGGTGGTGGCGGTGGGCGGCGCAGGTAGCAGGTCTGGATTGCGGATTAGAACAGCGAGGAGCTTCGAATGAAATCAGCACGTGTGAACGAAAAACTCTTCCGCCTACTTTGGATCGTCGGCGTGATGACGTCACTGTGTTTGTGGGCGTCGCTTCCTTCGTCAGCGCAGCCGAACCCGCTGACGAAAGTTCCGTCTGCAATCACGCCTGCGCCGCCCGCCAGAAGCTTTAACACACCGCAACAGGCCGCCGATGTGCTGATCGATGCGGCTGAAAAGTTTGATGTGCTTGCCCTGAGTCAGATTTTTGGGCCGGATGGCAAGGACATAGTATTTAGCGGGGAGTATTCGCAAGACCGGCAGCATGCGGCTAATTTCGTTGCCGAGGCCCACGAGAAAAACAGCGTTTCCGTGGATCCGAAAAGCGGCGCCCGCGCATTCCTTCTCGTAGGTACCGAAGACTGGCCGTTCCCCGTTCCGATTGTGAAGAGGGGCGACAAATGGTCGTTTGACGCGAAGGCGGGACGCCAGGAACTTCTCTACCGCCGTATCGGCGCCAACGAATTGGACGCCATCGCAATCTGCCATGGCTACGTGGAAGCCCAGCACGAGTATGCCCTTCAGCCTCACGAAGGCTACGACGTGAATCAGTACGCGCAGCGCATTATCAGCACGCCGGGAAAGCAAGATGGTTTGGCTTGGCAGGACACAGATGGAACGTGGGGAGGGCCGATCGGTGAAAAGATTGCTCGTGCGATCGAACAGGGTTACACCAGCCGTTCCGAGCCCTACCACGGCTATTTCTTTAAGATCCTCAAGGGCCAGGGAGCATCCGCGCCGCTAGGCACGGTGGACTTCGTGGTGAAAGGTGTAATGATCGGCGGTTTCGCCCTTGTAGCTGCGCCGGCCGAATACGCGGTTACAGGCGTGAGGACATTTATCGTCAGCCATGACGGCATTGTCTACGAGAAGGATTTCGGGCCAAACAGTCTGAGGGAGTTCGAGAAGATGGAGCGCTTCGATCCGGACAAGTCCTGGACTCCGGTTTCGGAAAGCGAGTAACTTTTACGGCTCAGCCGCCACCTGAGGAGCGGTTGCCTCTGCTTGTGTTGCTGTTTCCGCTGGACTGCTGTTTATCGCACGGCGAATGCGGCGCACCCGAGCTCGTTCTTAAGGCACGTATAACATTCGCCCGCCGGGCGAAACCTCAATCGCGGTCATTCAAGAAGATAACGGCCGCACCTAGTGTAGTGCGTCATGCAGAATGACGTTTATTCAAGGCGCGACGAGCGCGCTTGACCTTTTCCAAGATGTCGGAGGCGCGGGCCGTCCAAATGAACGGCTTGGGATTCTCATTGTGACGATCGATGGAGTCTCCGATGGCCAGGATGAGTTCTTCGAGATCGCGAAACACTCCGCGTCGCAGCCGGTTGTGAGTGAGGTCGCGGAAGAAACGCTCCACCATGTTGGGCCACGACGCACTCGTCGGAGTGACGTGCATGTGGAATCGTGGATGGCGTGCGAACCAGCGCTGCATCTTGGGATGCTTATGGGTGGCGTAGTTGTCGCCGATCAGGTGTAAATCGAGATGCGCGGGCATGGTCTGATCGAGCAGACGCAGAAACTTGAGCCACTCCTGATGTCGATGCCGTTCCTGACAGAGGCCGTACACCTCGCCGTTGCCGCGTTAGCGGGTCAATAATGGTTGTTACTTATGACGCACCACACTAGCGGTCTTGAGTTCAAGGATGCCTCATAACCTGTTTCACTTGGTACGGAAAGGTGACAGGTAAGCATGGCATCGCGGCCTAAAGAAAACCACGAATTTGCCAGATGACTGAAACAACGGCGCTTAGAAATCCAGAACTGCATCCCGGTGGAAGAGACACGCCACGAGGAGAAGGGTGCCGAAAGCAAGTACGTGCCAGTCAAAGGTCGCCGGGACACCAAACGGCTGGAGCGTAAAAGTGTCTAAGAGAAAGCCGTTGCCAAGGGGTAACGACATTCGTCGTTTCGGTCTGATCTGCATCGCCCACCGCCGCCGCAATGCCGACGCGGAACATTAAGATCGGATTCCGTCCAGCTTGCTAAGCGAGGGGTCAACCTCCGCTGGCCCTGGTTTCGGAATGTGACTTTGCGAATGATAAAAGGAAGTGCAAGCAGAATCCCCAAGGTCGCCTGCTGGTAGTTTTCACAGTGGCATTGTGTGGCGTCTCGACGGACTATCTTGCCTAACAATGTGCAGGGTCGTTGGTGATCTTCTTCTCGGCACTCGCATTGTTGCTGACGGAAGCCCGGCTTGGAACCGCATTCTCGGGGAGAGCCGATCATAGGCCAAGTGTGGACAAAGCACTGACTTGTCCAGATAAGAGCGGAACGGGCGGACCTTTCCGCCTGAAATTCGAGAAACTGAGAAGAGGAGAGGCGGCTATGCGCAGAAAAACGATTGTAGTGAGTTTGATGGCATTGTTCTTTGTGACATCGGTGTATGCTTTTGGCGCGAGTGGCGACAAAGCCAAAGTCAAAGGAATGATCAATACCCGGACCGGAGAAACCTTGATTGTGAAGTCCGCGGATGGAAACACTACCGTGGTCCTCACCGATGATACGACAACGAGGGATAGAAAGGGGCTCTTTGGCCTAGACAAGCAACAAATGTCCAATGCGGTGCTGATACCGGGGCTCAAGGTCAGCGTTGATGGAACGTCCGACGAGCAGGGCCGGGTTGTAGCCAAAACCATCACGGTTGATGGCGATGACCTGGAAACCGCCGAGATGATTCAGTCGGGTTTACATCCCACCGCAGAGCAGGTCGCAGCCAACGTGCAGGCGCTCGAGGCCCACAGCGGGCAGCTTGCGTCGCACGATGTGCAGCTCGCGGCGCAGAAGGAAAACATCGAAACCAACCAGCAGAATATCGGGGCCAACAAACAGCAGATTGAACAGAACATCAAGGACATCGAGGAGAACACTCAGCGCTTCACAGCTTTGTCCGAATATGACGTGAAGGGCGAAACAACCGTCAAATTCAATGTCGGTAAATCCGATATCTCGCCGCAGGACCAGGAAACACTCAAGCAGTTGGCGCAAACCGCCACTGGTCTGACTGGATACATTGTCGAGGTGACGGGCTTTGCCGATTCAACCGGAAGCGCTGCGATAAATACGAAACTGAGTGAAGACCGCGCCAAAGCGGTGATCACTTTCTTGATGCAGCAGGGTAACGTGCCAATTCGGCATATCGTGGCACCCGGCGCAATGGGCGAATATGGAGCAAAGGCACCGAACGAGACGAAGGCCGGACGGGCCGAGAACCGGCGGGTTGAGGTGAAAGTCCTGGTCAACAAGGGCATCGCCGGTAGCTAGGATCACAGTGCTGCTGCAGTGTATTCACTCACGCGCTACCTTCGCCCACCAAGGTAGCGCGTGGGTCGTGTTCTGAACGTCTTCCTATTGCCCAGGTTCGTGAATACGGTAACGCATTGGCTGCGGGCCGCCACGTGCTACCTTCTTGTGCACTCTTCGCGGATACGTCTCCTTCCTCTATTTGACAAAAATGACAGTTTTCACCGTCGAAGGTGCTTGCCACTCTCTTTGCATCGGATTCGGAGATTCCCTAGGAGCGCCGGATCGACCTCGACACTGAGCCTGACAGCAAAAGAGATGAATACTAAGTACAAGGAGACCTCAGAAGGTGGGCTAGCTGTATCTCTTGTGCTCTGCTAAGGAACCGTGTCCACTTTGGCAATTGATTTTGGTCCCGGACGAGCATCTATGAGCCAAATAGGCGCTCATTTTCAAAAGTGAACCAGTGTCAGCTCGATCTCATCCCAATCGAACGCGATGGTAAGGAGCACTCGTGTTCCGCGCACTACTTGTCTTTGTCGGCGGTACAGTTCTGATTTTATAACCCCTCTCGGCTGTGGCTAGGCAACGACCCACAGCCACAGCCGATCAGGTTTGAAGTCACTCGGGTGCCGGCAATCACCCCTTCGTCATCGGGAAGGCTTCGCCACATAGTTTTCTCACTCAGCGACAAGCCGCGCAAAGTCCCAACATCCGCAAGTTGCCGCACTGAATTGGTCGGACAGTCGCGTTCCCCCGGAACTGGTCTTTGACGGTAGGTTGGTGGAACTGTTCGTGGTGCGGTCCGCGGGTGAGGATGACGTACCACCTCGGGTCGACCGTGACTGTCGTCATACGTCACGAAAGCTGTGGTGCCGTGACTGCAGCCTGTTCTGGCGGAAAGTCGGAGTCAATGAATCTCAATGCTGTTGTGATCCCCATTGCCGTTTCGTGTGCCAAGATGGATCCGAAAAGACCGGCAACCCTTGATCTCGCGGTTCACAACCACATACACCGGTTGCACAGGAGTTATTCGCGAAAAGCGAGATGCTGAAAAGTTTCGTCGCTAAAGGTGATCCCACGATTATTACAGCATCTTAATTCGCTAGATACCAGAGTAGTGGCGAGGCTATTTTAAACGGAAAGATGTTGCAAGCACTCGCAAGTAACTCGGTGTTCCTTCTCGAGATCATACTGCAGGTTATCTGGAAGTGCAGGTCTTTGATCGTGATTTGGTGTAGCACCGACGATCCTGTGCGAGCGGTGTAATAGCTCGGCTTATCACCCTGGCTCTGTGCTTCGTGTTCCATTGTGCCCCTGACGGTTGAGTAAAGTGGCGATGTCATCAAACGTCAAGATTGCCTTGTGTACACCTCGTCGCAACGAACATCAGTCACTTGCACACTCCATAGGCCCAGGAAAACAGGCTCCTATCCCGCCGATTAAGCCACGAGATCTGTAACTTTTGTCAGTGTTGTGACTGAAGAGTTTTGGTCTACGTTCCAATTGTTGTCAATGAGGCAGCAAGGTGCCAGCGGCCCCTCTCCGGAAGGGTGAGCGCGGTCTAACACCTTGCGAAAGTGGTGCTGGTGCCAGCGGAAACGGAAGCTCGTGCCATGTACAAGCAGTTTCGCATTTATGCATTTATCCTTTTTTCAGGCGTCTTCATTGGTGCTCAAGATAGGCCGCTGTTACAAGTTCAAAACGTGAACGACGCGATGGGTAATCGATCTGTATCTTTCATCGAGCTTCTAAGACACGCCGAGGCAGGCGATAAACGCGCACAATACAGCGTCGGTAACGCCTACGCTACCGGTAATGGCGTTCTCAAAAACGATGCGGACGCGGTGAAGTGGTGGCGACAAGCTGCCCAGAATGGTCTTGCTGAGGCTCAGAATCGTCTGGCGTATCTGTACGAACGCGGAATGGGAGTGCCTCAGGATTACAAGGAGGCGGTGCGTCTATTTAGCAATGCGGCGGAGCAGGATCTGCGGGCTGCACAGTACAACCTTGGCCATATGTATCAAACAGGTGAGGGCGTGCCAGTTGACTATGCTCGGGCTATAGCTTTGTTCCGCCAAGCTGCAGCCCAAGGTCTTGCTCCAGCTCAAAACGAATTAGGCGTGGCATATCAGCGCGGAACTGGCGCGCCGAAGAATGCGCTTGCAGCCTTTAATTTGTTCCGGCTCGCTGCAGAGCAGGGGGAGCCGTCCGCACAACATAATCTGGGATTAATGTACCTTGCGGGAAAGGGCACAGCTCGGAATTATGCTGCGGCAATGAAATGGCTCAGCCAGGCTGCAGATGGGGGAGTTACGGAAGCGTATCGCAGCTTGGGGCACATGTACGAGTATGGAAATGGTGTCGACAGCGATGCAGCGAAGGCGGTGGGGTTGTATCGAAAGGCGGCGGAGCGTGGACTTGTCACAGCGCAAATCGAATTGGGCTACTTGTACAAGACTGGGAAAGGTGTGCAGCAGGACCTTGCCGAAGCGGCAAAGTGGTTCCGCCGAGCGGCTGAACAAGGGCATCCAATCGCGGAAAATACTATCGGCTATATGTATTGCCGTGGCGAAGGCGTCGGTCGCGATTATCGGCAAGCAGTTGAGTGGCTCCAGAGAGCAGCAGAGCAAAACTATGCGCCCGCACAAATGAATCTGGGATTTCTCTACCAGAATGGTTTGGGTGTTCCGTTGAATTATGCTGAGGCCTATAAGTGGTTCACGTTGGCTGCAAATGGCGCGGCTGACGACAGCGCTCGCAGTCGGAGTGCCTTGAAGGCATTGGCACAGATCATGACTACGAGGCAGTTGCGCGACGGGCAAGGCAGGACCTCAGATTGGCTGTCCCGCCACAACAATGTCGAGTTCGCAGTCCAGAAAACTGATGCTGCAGAAGTGGACAACTATGCGACTGGCGCAGAGCCATAACTCAGCAGACGAGCAATCGCGACACTCAAGCGGAGCAGTGCATGGAAAGCCGATTCTTCGCACCCTACTACTCCCGCCGCTCGTTAGCCATTGAGCCAAAGCGCTGGGTCCGGGGCCGACGGCGAAATGGTGAGGATTCGAAGTTCCTACGGCGCAGTCTACATTGAGCGAGACTCCCGTGGAAGAAGCGGAATTCATTGTTCTGAACGTGACGGGTTTGTGCTTGGGGAGGGCTGATTATCGTGACCTTCACGGTTGCGGGCGTAGTAAGGTCCGAGGATGGAGTTGTGGATCTAAGTTCATGGCTGCTTACGTATGTGGTCGCGAGAGGGGGACACCGTTCCAGTGGATTGTTGAATTGTGCTGGAAATCTTCACCGTTCACTATCACAACGAGGTCGGGAGTACCGTGCGCCATGCTGGCGGGCAGATCGAGGCAATCGACGGCGTCTCGACGCAATCCCCCCAAGATAAGGAACGCAGAGCAAAGGCGATTGCGAGAGTACACGAACAGCCTGGAATGGCTTGCGTAAGTCCTGGGGGACCTCGAGTTGCCTCATCGCTTTGTTCGAACCGAGGGAAGCTTGGGTCGTGGTGCGCTTTGCCACTTGGGGAGCCACGACTACAGGCGGCTAAGCGAGGAAACTGGCTGAGACCGCGAGGCAACCAGAACAACGCTGAAGTGGGGAAGCCCCCGTCTACTCTTCATTGACGAAAGTGTAATGGCGCCGCCCTTTTGCTGTCGAGGCCTGGGCCAGCAAAGTTTGCCGCTGGGGTGAGAGGGACCAATCATATGACGTTCGCGCATGCCGGGATCTTTAGTGCATCGGCTGACCAAGGATTGCAGAAACTGATTGAAGGCAATCGGCGGTTTACGCGGGGTGAGGCTCGTTTTCCCACTCTGTGTAAGGAGACGCTTGCCGACCTAGCCAAGGGCCAGCAGCCTTTTGCGACGATCCTCGGCTGCAGTGATTCAAGGGTTCCTCCGGAACTCATCTTCGACGCTAATTTTGAGGAGTTGTTCATCGTGCGAGTTGCTGGAAATGTGATTTCGCCCGAGGTGATGGGTAGTCTCCAATATGCAGGAGCGCATCTGCGTACGCCTCTCTTTGTTGTCCTCGGTCATGAGGGATGTGGCGCAGTGAAGGCTGCATTAGAACAGAAAGTGCTCGGCCGTGAGCATCTATCTCGCATCCAAACTCTGGTCAACTGTATTTTGCCTGGACTGCTGGCGATAAGCTCGCAACTCCCTAAACCGGAACAATTGGCTACAGCGGTCGAAGCCAATGTGAGGTGGTCGATACACCAGATTCTCGAGACCTCCGAGGGACAGAACGCGATAAAGGCTGGCGCCAGGGTGGTGGGTGCCGTCTACGAAATCACCTCGGGGCAGGTACGGTTCCTCTCCTGACTCCATGACAGGCAACACTTATCCTTCGGTCTTTTTCGCGTAAGATTGCAGTCATGGCGAATCGCAGAGGCGCGCGCAAGTCGAATCTGGGCCCACTTCCGGTTGGCGTGCAGGGATGACGGCGGTCAAGCTGTCTGGCTCGAGCCTGACGAGGCTGCAGAAAATGAACCCAATGGACTTTCCACTTCTTGTGCTTGTTTTGTCGTTCGTACTTCTGTACTCTGCGGCGTACATCGGTGACCTCTTTCGCAACAAAGTGCTCCCGTTGAAGGAAGAAGGACGGGAAGACTTCGGTGTCGTGCTGGGCGCAACCCTGACCCTGCTGGCGCTGCTCATAGGCTTCAGCTTCTCAATGGCCGTCAGCCGCTACGATCAGCGCAAGAATTACGAAGAGGCTGAGGCTAACGCGATTGGCACCGAATACGTGCGGGCCGCCATCCTGCCTACCCAGAACGCGGTGAGAGTGCAGGAACTGTTGAAAAAGTACACTGACCAGCGCGTGTTGTTTTACACGACTCGAGGACGGCAAAGGCTTGCGAAGATCGACGCGGATACAGCTGAACTCCAGAAGGAGCTGTGGTCCGCTGTGCTGCCGGGAGCCGCGGCGCAGCCCACACCCCCGGTTGCCCTCGTAGTTTCCGGCATGAATGACGTGCTGAATTCGCAGGGATATACACAAGCTGCGTGGTGGAACCGAATTCCAATCGCGGCTTGGGCGTTGATGGCGGCCATCGCCATGTGTTGCAACTTGCTCATTGGGTACGGTGCACATCGGACAGAGCGGGGCATATTTCTGATCGTGCCAGTCGCAGTATCCATCGCATTCTTCCTGATTTCCGATATTGATAGCCCGCGTGGAGGTGCAATTGTTGTGGCTCCCCAGAATCTTGAGAGTTTGTCGCAGTCCCTACATTCGCAATAGGTGGTGAGAGAAGCGAGGCCGGTGGTGCTCCTGGTATCGTTGACGAAGGCTTTGCCGAATATCAAGATGGGAGTGTAGTTTCCGTGATAGCTAGCTCCAACCTGTATTGAGTCCCCCGACTCACCTTCAGGCGGGCTCTCGTACTTCTGGCTTCACAACAGTTTCACGACGATATCGACGAAGAGGATCTTGATTATCGTCATACCGGGAAAGATCGTCGCATAACCAAGATCGGGTCTATCCGTGGGTGCGAGTCGGTTCGAATAAGCCAGAATCGCCGGATTACCACAAGTGCCTGCAACAATTCCCGCCACCCCGTCGTACGGCATCCGGTATACAAACTTGTTGGCCAATCGCGAACGGTTCGTGGCAATGCGCAAATTTTTCGGCGATTCGATCAAGAGCACTGCTGAATTCAGTTATATCTCCATCGGTCTCGGCATGGCAGCTTTCTCTAGGGTTAACCCGAAATTTCGCAGAACGAGGTTGGCAGAAAGCGGGATCGTCCAGTTCACGCCGCCCGTGCGGCGGAGGTTTCCTAGTATCAGCATGGTGGATGCTCAGTTGCATTGGAAGCAACCGCATCTGTTAGAGATTGGGGACAAGAAAGCGCTCATAAATGACTTCCGAAATGTCTCCTACCCTTTTGCAAAGTTCGGAGATCAATCGAGTTGGCGATACAAAGTCGAGCTTCGTCTCGCCCCATCGTCTGAAGGCTTCTCTTACTTGCAAGGCGCGGTTGTGTGATCAAATTCTCGAGGGAACTTTCGGGGAACTATACGCGCGGTGTTGTGCGGTTTTCGGCTACTTTCGCTCCGTTGGATTCCTCGCAACTCCTTGAAATCACATTTCCGGCTACATTCGAGTCCTTCCGCGCTCACCAGCTTTTCGATCACTTACCCACTTATCGCAAACCTGAAATTTTCAGGTGTGCCGTAAAGTGTGCCGTTGCCGAATACGCCTACCCGCCGGCTTCTGGGCAAGCTTGAGACAGTCGCGTTCAACGCTGTGCGCACAATATCCAGATCTGGATGCTGGGTATTTCATTGCCGTCATAACGTCTACCTCGCCCATCGTCGCCACTCTTGTACTTCCCTAATTTCCGTATCCACAAATGCAATTTGTCATAAACCTGACTTGCGCCGGCTCAGTGAACCTTTCAGCTTTGCGGACGCTTGGGCACTCACCCTCAATCTTTATCGTGTATCGTGTCTGATTGCTCCGAAATAACGCGGCCGGGGGATTTGGATGCAGCCAACTTTAAGCAGTCGTCGCTCCCTTCTGCACCTGTGTGTAGCCATTGTTCTGCTCGCAATTGTGTTTGCGCCTGCTTCCAAAGGACAGGAACCTGATACCGGGAGGCTCCCGGGATTGCAGTGGCGGCTGATTGGTCCGTTTCGGGCGGGCCGAGTGACCGCTGTTGCTGGAGTGGTGGGTGATCCAAGTACTTATTATTTTGGCACTCCGGGTGGCGGGGCCTGGAAGACGTCGGACGGCGGGCAGGTCTGGAAGCCGATTTTTGACAAGGAGCGAGTTGCTTCAATCGGGGCATTGGCCGTCGCGCCGTCCGATCCGCGTGTCGTTTACCTTGGAACTGGCGAGCAGACGAGAGGGCACGGGCTTTACAGGTCGTCCGACGGTGGTGCGACCTGGAAGAGTGCCGGCCTGGAAGACCTGCTCTTTATTCAGGCGATTGTGGTCGACCCGCACGATCCCAATGTCGTGATTGTGGGCGGGAATTCCCTGGGGATTGGAATGCTGTGGCATCCGCTTCCCAGGTGGGCAGATACGGCGAACCGGGGAATCTTCAAAACAACCGATGGCGGAGCGAGCTGGCAAAAAGTATTCGGAGACCACAACAGCGCGGGTGTGGTCGACATGTGTTCGGACCCCTCCGACCCACGCGTGCTTTACGCGGTGGTGTATCACACATCCTCCGCTTCAGGCGAGTCCAAGACCGAAGCGACTTCGGAAATCGTCAAGTCCAGCGACGAAGGCTCAACCTGGGCGCCTTTACAGAGCAAAGGCTTGCCAGAAAAATCGCGCAAACGAATGGGGGTCACGGTCGCAGCGGGAACCGGTGGCCGGCGTCTGTATGCGATTCTCGATCAAGGTTTCTTTCGTTCCGACGATGGCGGCGCAAACTGGCAGCAATCCACAAAAGATCCACGCCTGGTCGGTAATGAATACTTCAGCCGGGTGTTCGCCGATCCCAACCGCCCCGATGTGATCTACGTGTCTCAGACGTCAATGTATCGTTCTGTGGATGGCGGCAAGACGTTTGAAGCGTTTGCCGGTGCTCCGAGCGGGGACGACTTCCACGTGGCCTGGATCGATCCCCGAGATTCCCAGCGCATGATTTTTGGTGTGGATCAGGGCGCGATCATCAGCGTTAATGGAGGAAATTCATGGAGCTCCTGGTACAACCAGCCGACCGGGCAGTTCTACCACGTCTCCACCGACAATTTGTTTCCATACCGAGTGTATGCAGCCCAACAGGATAGCGGGACCGCGGGCGTGGCCAGCCGGAGCGATTACGGCGAGATTCTGGCACAAGATTGGTACTCGGCCGGTGGCTTTGAGTACTCCTTCATCGCGCCTGATCCGGTTCATCCTAACTTGGTTTACAGCGGCGGATGGTACGGATCGGTGGTTCGACTCGATAAGACAACGGGCCAGATTGCGACAGTCTTTGAACGCGGACAGAAATATCGCGTCCCTCACATGGCTCCTCTCGTCTTTTCACCCCAGACTCCGTCCGTGCTTTATCTGGGAACACAATTTGTCCTGAAAACCAGCGATGGTGCAATGAATTGGCAGGAGATCAGCCCCGACCTCACGGGATATGTAGAGAAGGAAGAGCCCGAAGGAAAAGTAGAACTGGATAAGCCGCGCCCTCCAGGAATCACTTCGCTGTCGCCTTCGCCTGTGAAGGACAGTGAGATCTGGGCTGGCACGAGCAACCGGTTGGTGTATATCACGCGCGATGCGGGCGCGACTTGGAAAAATGTCTCGCCACCCGGTTTGGCTGAGCCTGTCGAGATCCTCTACGTCGAAGCCTCGCACCACGATCCCGCAACCGCCTATCTGACGGTTGGTGCCATACGGGAATCGACGCCGCCCTATGTGGCGCGCACTCATGACTACGGAGCCACCTGGGAAAAAGTGGTGAATGGATTCCCGGACGATGAAATGGTCCGGGTTGTGCGTGAGGACCCGAAGCGTAAAGGCCTGCTCTATGCGGGGACGGATACCGGAGTTTTCATCTCATGGGATGACGGCGACCATTGGCAATCGCTTTCACTCAACCTGCCCGCGACGCCCGTTACGGATCTGGATGTGCATGGGAACGATCTGGTCATTTCCACTTTTGGACGCGGCTTGTGGATTCTGGATAACATTAGCCCGCTGCGCGATATAAAGGCAGGACTATCTGCTGATGTTCGACTCTTCCCGCCCGCAACAGGCGTGCTTGTTCGTTGGGACAACTATCAGGACACTCCTTATCCCATCGAGACTCCTGCAGGCCAGAATCCAGCCGATGGTGCGATGATCGATTACTTCCTGAAGACGACAACAAGTGATGACTTGACGCTGACGATCTATGACGAGAAAGGCGACAGAATCGCAGTTTTCACAAGCAAAGCCAATGAGGACGAGTTCGCGCCCGCAAACGTCCCGGATTACTGGTTCGCGCCGCCAACGAAAGTGCCCAAGTTGTCCGGCATGAACCGTTTCGTGTGGGAGTTGAGATATCCGCCACCGGCTTCGTTGCCCTATAGTTATTACGGCGAGTTGCTGGAGTACACCGAATACACCCTGGCAGACCATGCGATTCCCGGCCTCACTCCGCGCCAAATGCTACGAGGTCCCCGGATTGTACCCGGGAAATACTCTGTCGAACTGCGCTATGGTGGACAAACTTTGCGGCAACCTTTGACTGTGGAGCTTGATCCTCGAGTTCACGCTTCTTTCCAAGATCTGGTTCAACAACGCGATCTGGGTCTCAAGATCGTGCGTGGCATGCAGTCGAGCTACAACTCTTATGGGCAAGTGGCTGCGTTGCACAAGGCACTGACCGAGCACAAAGAGCTTCTCCAAAGCGGCGACGCCGGGACAAAAGACGCGGTTGAACGGATCAATAAGGAGATCGAGGAACTGGAAAAAGGTACGAAAACCGCACCTGGATTTGGCCCAGTGAATCGTGACCTAGGGCGGCTCCTTTTCAGCGTCGAAAATGCCGATATGCGTCCAGCCCAGTCTCTCCTGACGGCTGTGCAACAACTTTGCGATGTGCTCAGCAAAGACTCAATGAAGTGGCAGCAGCTCAACGAGCAAGAAATTTCAGTCCTAAACGCCAAAGCGAGCAACGGCAAGGCGCCGGCACTGCCACAAATCGCCGTAACCACTAATGGCTGCAAAGAATGAAGTCCATTTGTCGATCGTCGCTCCGATAGAGCACTAGGTCACTGTATCGGTTTTGTCGGGATTCGGCGGTTTCGGTCCCGCGTGACCGAAAACTGGAGAAGGCCGCGGGAAGGGCTTTGGCGACCTGCAACCGGAACCCGGCTTGATTACGTGCGGTTTGCCGATTGGTTGCCGTTCCTTGATTGGTCTGAGCAGTACCAATCCGTATGCGTCAGGGGCATTCCGGCGTTTCCTGTCGCCACCGGCTCCGGACCCCGTTCTTCCACGACGGCATCAAACCTTTATTGTATATCGTTTTACGATATAATATGAAAATGCACTTTGTGCCCAGCCGTGACCGAGCATAGCTAAGGCTCGCCATCATGCAGCGCGTTGGCGATCTGGTCGCGAAGTACTCGAATGAACGTCTCTGGATCGAGATCGATACCGTTCATGGGAATGGTCGCTGCGACCCGATAGACAGCGTCGTCCAGGTTTGTGCCATGCTGCCATTCCGCAAGAAGACCTTGCCTGATCAGCAACCTCAGTCGGGAGTGGCGCAGCCACACTGCTGCCAGATTCGCATCTGGGTTGCAACTGCGAGCCATTACATCGATGGTAATTACCCCGTCTTTGCCCGAGTAGCGCTTCGTCATCTCTATGCAAACGTTGTGAAGCAATTTGAGATCATCTGCGGAGACGGGTGGTACGGAAGCCCCTTGTTCTGCCTCTTGAATGAAGCCTCTGAAGGATTTCAGTCGCTCAAGTTGTGTATCGGCCATCGAAAGTCCCCTCCTGACGGTTGCGCGGTGCCATCGAGTGTTGCAGCTCAAAGATGATTGAGAAGTCTCCACTCGAAATGGCTGCGGTCCATTCCCGTCCTATGGTGATACTTCTCCATAAGCTCCGGCGGTGACCCCCGTCACAGCATTGTTGCTGGCAGGATGGCCCGGACTTGTGGCAACGTGAGGCTAGAGAATGCAACCAGTTACGTAGAGTCAATTCAATGGAGGTAAAATGTTATCGCTCCATGTGGTTGCCATTGCTCGACAGAATTGGAAATTACTCGTCCGGATATGCTGACTCGCTTACGGCGGACAGAACCTGACTAGCCTTCTTTCAGTTTCCAATTGGGGGCTCCAGTAGCTCTCTCTTCACGAACCGCAGCAAACCAGACTCGTCATTCACATCCCGATGGCGCGCCGCTCTTTCAGGTCATTTGGACACTATCCCCAGCGTGTTTTGACTTGGGCGATGTCACAACCTAACATCGGGATCGTCCTGGGCATTTTCTGAGGCATGATGGCCGGGTTTTCTCACACCTCGTCGCAGTCGGTGGTTACCGGGATGGTGATGGCTTTCCTGCAAAACATTCCTCCCTTCCAGTTCCTGGCACCCAACGAGCTTGTTCGGCTCGCAAGCCATATGACGCTGGAGTTTTTCCCCAAGGACGCAGTGATACTAAGCGCGGGCGGTCCGAAATCCGACGTGCTCTACGTCGTGCACAAGGGTGGAGTCAAGCTGGCGCTGACTTCGCAAGTGGGCAAACGAATGACGCTTGACATGCGCAGCGAGGGCGAAATGTTCGGGCTCCTCTCGGTGATGGGCCGAGAGCCGGCCCGTCTGGACGTCACCGCGATCGAAGACACTCTTTGCTATAGCATTCCCGCAGAAGAGGTACAGCGGCTGATTTCCACTCAGCCCGAGTTTGCTGGCTATCTGATTCGCACCTCCCTTTCGCGCTACATGGACCGCAGCCTAGAAGCGCTCCGGACGCAGGCAGGCCTGATGGGAGACTCGGAAAGACTGCTTTACTCCCTTGCCGCCAGCGACGTGGTCAGTTCACCGCCACTTCTTTGCCAAAAGGAAACGACTATTCGGGAAGCAGCGCAAATGCTGGCAAGTACCAACGCAACGTGCGTGTTTGTCGTTGGCGGGGATGGTGCCGCGGAGGGTATTCTTACGGATCGGGATTTCGCTGCCAAGGTGGTGTCCGAGGCATTGTCCCTCGAGTTGCCCGTTACGCGGATCATGAGCCGACCAGTGATCACGGTCGAGGGCAATGAGCGCGTGTTTCATGCTCTGCTGGCCATGGTAAGCCGCAACATTCACCACGTGCTGGTGACCCAGCAGGGAGTACCCGCCGGCGTGCTCACCGCTCACGACCTGATGGTTTTGCAGGGCAAGTCCCCGCTCAATGTCGTGCGACATATTGAAGAACAAGGCAGTGTTACGGACCTTGCCGCCGCACAGAGTCGTATTGCCGGCTTGTTGCCACTCTTGCTGCGCGAAGGTGCCAAGGCCAGCCACATCACTCGCGTGGTGGCGGAGGTAAACGACCGGCTCACAGTGAAGGTATTGCGCCTCGCAGAGAAGAAATTAGGACCTCCACCCCTCCCGTATTGCTGGGTGGTGCTAGGCAGCGAAGGACGCCGCGAGCAGACTTTCAAGACCGATCAGGATAATGCCCTGATTTATGCGGATGCCGAAGATCAGGACGGCGTTGCTGAATACTTCACGCAGTTGGCCGCTTTTGCCCAGGATGCGCTGGTCGCCTGTGGTTACCCGGTGTGTCCGGGCAACTATATGGCAAGCAATCCGCGATGGCGCCAGCCACTCCGCGTGTGGTTAAACTACTTCCGCTCTTGGATCTCCGAAGCAGAACGCCATCAGACCGAGGATGCCCTGATACTGTTCGATATGCGTCCGGTCGGCGGGGACTTCTCGCTCTTCGAGAGTCTCATGGTGGAGAAGCGCAGATGCTTAGCCGACGCTGCACAGTTCAAATCGATGCTGGCCTTCGTCTCTACCCAGAACAAGCCCCCATTGGGCTTTTTTCGTAATTTCGTGGTGGAACCAAGCGGCGAGCACAAGAATCAACTCGATCTCAAGCTCTTTGGCACCGGCCCCATCGTCGATGCCATCCGGCTGTTGGCCCTCGATGCGGACGTTGAGCACACCAATACATCCGACAGGCTCGCCGCTCTGCCTGCTCGACGGGATCAAGACCCCGTGCTTTTCCAGGATCTGCAGGAGGCCTTCGAGTTTTTGACTTTGTTGCGCATCGAATGCCAGCTGAGGCAGGTGCGTGAAGGCCAGCCACTGAGCAATTACGTCGCGCCCGAAGCACTGACGCATCTTCAGAGAAGCCTATTGAAGGAAGCTTTCCGTGCCGTTGCCCGCGTACAATCCGTGATTGACGAGAATTTCCGGACGGCACTCTGGGCGCAACTGGGTCGATGAATGCTGCGCTGGCTGAAATTCGAACTTCGGCGCCAGCAACTGGGCAGAGCTGCATTGCCCAGCCACACTGCTCTCGATTCCCTGCGCTATGTAGTCCTCGACACTGAGCTAACTTCTCTCGACAGCCGTTCTAATCGACTCCTTTCCATCGGTGCAATCGCCATGGATGGGCCAAAGATCAGACTTGGAGAGCAGTTCTATCGCATCGTGGATCCACGCGTGCCGGTTCCTCCGGAAAGCGTCGTCATTCATCAACTCCGATCCGAGGATCTAAAAGGCGGCGAACCGCTGGACACAACTCTCCAGGACTTAGGTCGGTTCGTCGAAGGCACAGTCCTGGTCGGCCATTTCCTGAACATCGACCTGAAGGTTCTGCGGAAAGAACTGGGCGGCAACAGGCACGAACTGGACAACCCGGCAGTGGATACCGCGCGAGTGCACCAGTGGATCCTGAGATGCGGCCAGTACTCGGAAGACCTCCCCGTCCAACTCGAGATGCTTGAACTAACAACGGTGGCGAAGTTCTACGGTCTGGATGTAGATAACGCGCACCATGCGCTCTATGACGCGTTTCTTACGGCGCAGCTTTGGCAAAAAATGATCTACACCATCCAAGCCAAGGGAATCCGCAAACTGAGCGACTTGTTGAGGATTGGGGGAGTTTGAGCAGGTAGAGTGCTAACCGCTGATGACTTTCCAGAAGCCGACTTCTGGCCCCGCGTCCGTTCTGATCTCGACCTCGTCAAGGCGCCAAGGCAAAGCTGTCGCCCGTAGAGCTTCCGACTTCCGGTCTGCAGACCGGAGTCACTATTTGCCTAGTCTGCGCAAACAATGTGGAAAAACAAAGTACCCAGATCTATTGTCACGGCGCAGCGGCGGTGACAATTTTCTTCAGGCCTAAGCGTTGCAACAACTGCGAAAAGCGCGGGTCGCCACGGAGAGGATCGGCCAATGGTTCCGTCGGCAGGTAAACCAGGTATTCGGATCGTTCGTTAAAAGCCTTATCGAGCCATGCAAAGGAGTGGTCAAGATCGTGGAGTCCGGTGTAGACCAGGGCCACATAGATCGCCGGAACATACTTGTGCGTGGAGAGTTGCTGGAGCTTGGAAATAGTCCCAGCTGCCTTCGCCTTTTCACCCGAGAGGGCGTACTCGTGGCCGATCAGCGCAAGTACAGCGGGGTCGTCAGGAGCGGCAGCAAGAACTTTCTCGAATGAATCGCGAGCCTGCGGATGCATGCCTTTCATTTCGTACGCCCGCCCGATATTCACCAAGGCGATCGCATAGCTGGGATCCAGTTGAAGCGACTTCGAATTCTGTTCGATGGTGCGATCGAACTCACGGTTCTGGTAGAAGGCTTCTCCCAGAGCTGAAGTGAGCAAGGGATTGACGGGGTCCAATTCCAGAGCGCGCTTGCGTTCTGCGATGGCAGCGCCCAGGTTGCCGATGGCCGTGAGGTAGTAAGCGTAGAACTGGTGGCCGGTGGCGTAGTCGGGCCGCAATTGCAGTGCGCGAGCCAGTTCCTTTTCAGCTTCGGACAGATTCCATTCATAAACCAATTTCGAGTAGCCCAGCGAGACGTGCGCCTCGGCGAGGGTACTGTCCAGTTCGAGCGCTTTCTTCGCGGCGGTTTCCGCCTTGGGGAATGCCTGGTTGGGAGGCAGTGCGGTGTACGGCGCTGAACCTAGAAGTTCGTAGCAGTCCGCGAGCCCGGCATAAGAGGGCGCGTAAGTAGGGTCGATGTTGACGGAGTGCTGAAAGAGGTCGAGGGCGCGGGTCAGACTTTCGGTCGTACGCTTGTTCCAGAAATAGCGGCCCTCGAGATAAGCCAGATACGCCTCGCGGTTTACCTCGCGAGCGGCGGGGGCGGTGTGCGGCAAGTTGTTCAGCACTTCGCCGGTGATTGCGGCCGCGACCTCTTCCTGGACACGTAGCAGTTCTTTTACGTCGCGCTCGTAACTATGACCCCAGACTACGGTTTGACTACTAACCTGCACCAGCTGGGCACTGATCGTCATCCGGTTCGCGATCTGGCGGATGCTTCCTTCGAGCAAGTAGTCGGCGCGGATGTCTTTGGCGAGACGGTCGAGGGTGGCGGCCGCGTAGCCAGGCGTCAGCCGAATGACGGACATTTGTTGCGGATGAAGCTGGCCCAGGTGCGTGACCATTTCTTCGGTCAAGCCGGCGGCAACGAAATCCTGGCTTGAGGTGTCATTGCTAGAGGTGTCATTCAAATTGCGGAACTGGCGGACAGCGAGCGTGACTCTACTTCGGGAAGGTTGCGGGCGCAGGTTTTGGGCTGGATCCGGCATACGCAGCAAGGTGACTACTCCGAGAATCACTGCCAGAGTGATGGCGACCCAAAAAGAGCTGGAGTGCCATGGCCGGGTCGGCCGGGGCTCCGGGAGTGGCCCCAGTTGTGGCGAATGACCGGGAGGGCGGTCCGGCTCCGGAGTGAGTTCGTCAGGCCGGGTGAGCATCTCCTGCCACCAGGCGTCCAATTCCGTTTTGTACGCGAAAACCCGGCCCTGATCTTCCGACGAACCAGACTTCAGTCGCCGCACGGGAAGAGCCTTGGCTTTCTCCCAGCGTTGAACGGTTCGCTCCGTCTTATTCAGGTGGTCGGCGATTGCCTTCCAGCCTTCTAAAAGGTCCTCATCTTCCAGTCCGGGTTGCTGTACGCCCTCGGTAGACATCCGAGCATTCCCCCGAAGAAACTCTGATGCCGAAATTCGGGAGAGTCTATCTTGCTTTGCCCGCTTATACAACGGAATCCCGGAATGCGTTCTGGGCAAACGAATTGGACTTCTGGCCCAGCGAACAATTGCGGCTGGGAGCTTGTCGGGCTGGAACTCGGCAGGTCGGGGCCGATGGGCAGATGCTTGGACTGTGAAAACGCGATGATGGAGGCGGTGACTCAAGGAGGCCCCTACCCTCCGCAACCAGCGCGGAGAGTAGGGAAACCCAAGTCGACTTTGAAGATGCCGGAAGCGTAGCCTCAAGAGGCGCCGCCCAACGACGTTGCGGTTCATGGAGTCAGTAAGTGTTCGGGCAATTGGTAGAGCCGACGGTCGCCAACTGGGGCGCTGCTGCGATGCCGTTCAATGGGCCGCAATAAATGTCTAATTGTTGGTTCCCTGTGAAGGTCCCGCCTTGCCAGAAAGAGGCTTCCGAGTTGCCGGTAATGACGACTCCCGCACCACCGGTGTTGTTGATGGAGGTGGCTCCGCCAAGATCCGCGCTCGATTGCTCGGTAACCCAGATCCCGCCTACACCGTTGTTACTCACGAGGAAGGGGCCCGCCCAGGAACGGTTGGTCAGGTTCGAGCCCCCGATGAGAGATACCCCCGCCCCTTGGTTGTTCTGCACGGTAAGTTGTTCGACGGTTAGCGTACTGCCGGAGTCGATTTCCACGCCATTTCCGGGGCCGGATGTGCCCGCAGTCGTGCCTTTCACCGTCACCCGTGTCACTCGGACCCGGGACGCGGTCATATTCAATGCGTAATTGGCATTGTTCTGGATTACGTCTCCGGTGAACGTGGCGTCGGCACTGTCGATTTGAACGCCATTGCCGGTCGCGTTCTGGATCGTGTTTCCGCTGAACCGGCAAACACTGAACTCTCGGCACTCGACACCCCAACTACCACCATTGATGGTCAAGTTCTTGATTTGCACGTGGGATCCGACGATCCAGAAGATCGCATTGCCGTTGAGGCTATTGATGACGGCGTTCTTGCCTCCGGTAGCGACGCCAGCGATTGTGAGGTCAGCGAAGTCATAGATTCCAATAGCGTCCTTGCAAGTGCCGATCACCCGGACGGTGTTATTAGCCTGGGGGTCCAGGGTTTTGAGTGCGTTGCTGATCGTGTTTTCCTCGCACTCGACAGTCACGGTTTTTGCGCTCGCGGGGATCGCGAGCAGCCCGAACGACAGTATGGAAAGAAGCACTGCGAAGCAGTGAAATCGGATCTGGTGGCGCATACGGGGCATGGAACCCCTCCTTTTCGTGAACAGGTCGGTCAAAAGCGGCCCGAGCGTAGTGGACCGGCGCGTCGGCGCCAAGTGACAACTCGCGACTGCCAGCCAATGTCGGACTTTGTCGTACGTAGCCGCTACTGGCAGAGAGCACGAATGCCCACCTCATCGCTCGCGTGTTCTTCGGAGAAGCTGGCTATTGAGAGTGGCCGCGATGAGGGAGAACGATGCGTTGCCGGGGAGTCGAGCAGGTCACCAAATCGTTCCAGGGCGCTGGCATAGCCCCGGCGGTTGAAGACGGGCCATTCTTTGGCCAAGGTACCGAACAGGCGATCGAACCAGAAAAAAGCAATACCGAAGTTCTTGTCCATGAATCCTTTGTCGTTCAGAGCCCAGTGGTGGATGTCATGCGCGTCGCGTGCCGATACGAACCAACGTTTCAGCCACGGATTCGTCTCCATCCAAAAGCCCGCGACATGCATACGGTCATGTAGATAGCTGAACATGACGAAGCTCCAGGTCAAAGATCCAACCAAAAACACGATTTGATGGAAGACCGTCACGTGCAGGAAGTGGAGAAGCGCGATCGAAACGGCCAGAAGCATCGCCCCGGGGACCAGCCACTCGAGGCCTACATTGCCGAGGGCGATTTGCCCGGTGGTGGCATCGTGATATCCGTCCGCCGGGCGCTGCGAACGCATTGGTCCATAAAGAACCAGATGGTGGCGCATGTGGCTACGGCTCAGGAAGCCGATCTTCCCGCTATGCAGAAGCCGGTGCAGCAGGTAGCCCAGAAGTTCGGACACACCGATGGAAACTGCGAACCACGCGAGAACGGAGGTTACGTTTTTCATCATTCGCGCACACTAGGGCAGCCTCCGTACGCAAGCAACCGACAAGCAGCGTCAAAGGGGCGGTTGTCGCGATTTGCCGCCGTGTCGGAAAATGCTGTCCGCATCCTCGCCGGGCCGAAGGGCGACCTTGCCGTTTTCTTTCAGATTAATTTCAGGATCGAAGGATTTTATGGTGCGAAAAGAGGTGGGGAGTTCTGTTCCATCCTGGAGGCATTATGCGTTCTCGGGTGCATCCGTCTGCCTGCAACCTGCTCTGTTTGTTCTCTTTTCTCGCCCTGTTCTTCGCATTTGCCCCTCCAGTCCATGCACAGTCCGCCGCCGCGACTGGGAGGTTGGAAGGAACAGTGACGGACCCCACCGGGGCGGCTGTGCCGGGCGCCGACATCACAGTACGGAATCAGAACACGGGAATCGCCACGACCGTGCAATCGTCGATCGAGGGTGAGTTCACCGTACTCTATCTGGATCCTGGAACTTATGAAGCTGCGATTCAGAAAGCCGGCTTCGGCAAACTGGTGATGCGCGACATCATTATTAATGTAGGAACTCGGGCTGTTATTCACCCCCAACTGAAACTCGGCAAAATCGACGCGGTGATCACGGTGAATGCCGAGACACCGTTGGTAGATACCGCGGCATCGTCGCTTGGGACAGTCGTTGATCAGCAAAGTATCCAGTCGCTTCCCTTGAACGGGCGCAATTTTACGGACTTCGCGCTTCTGACGGCCGGAGCCACCACCGACGGCGACTTCGGAATGATCAGCTTCAACGGCGTTTCCGGAAATTACAACAACTACACGGTGGATGGTGGCAATAACAACAATGCCTTCTTCTCGCAGCAGATCGGACGGACCAGCATCCCCTACCAGTTCAGCGAGGACGTGATTCGGGAGTTTCAGGTCACCAGCACTGGATTTGAAGCCGAATTCGGACAATCGGGTGGCGGGCTGGTGAACACGGTCACGAAAAGCGGCACGAATGCTGTGCACGGGGATGGGTACTACTACATCCTCGACTCTGCCACAAACGCCAACGACCGCATTAATGAGCAGTTGGGCATCCCCAAGCCCCACAATCGGCGCCAGCAGTTTGGCGGAACCGTGGGTGGCCCCATCATCCATGACCGGCTCTTTTATCTCGGGAACTACGAAGGCCAGGTCCGCAACGAACCTCTCACAGTCAATGACCAGCCCGCATTAGTGGGGCTGCCACCAGACTTTTTTGCGAACAACCCGGCGCTGGCGGCACAAGTGCAGTCGGCAGCTGGATCATTCCCGCGGAGTTTTAACCAGAACACTGCCTTCGGAAAAATCAACGGGGTGCTCAACGATAAAAACACTTTCAGCATCACGTACAACTACCAGCGCTTTCGAAGTCCCCATGGGTACTTCAACACGCCGACCTCGACCGGAGACGGACTGTCGCTGACAGACGGCGCCACCAGCCAGTTCTTCCAGGTTTCACTGCAAACGGCATTCAATACCAAGACCATTAACGAGCTACGCTTTCATTTCGGGAGCGACTACCACTTCGATCTGCCCGCCTCCCCCGCCGCCTCCCCCGCCGTTACCATTCAGAATCCGGATACCGGTTTTGTGTTCGGAGGAAACCGCTTCCAGCTTGCCAATACCGACCAGCGCTACGAAATCACCGACAACTTCACCAAGATCATCGGCAACCATACCCTGAAAGCAGGCGCCGACATCAACATCAGCCACAACAATGATTTCTTCATTTACGGGCCCAAAGGCGAGTACCGTTTCGCCACGCTCGCCGACGTGCCCACTGGAAACTTCGAGCTTTATCTGCAGTCGTTCGGGAAATCGACCATCCTCCAGACCTCCCCCACCTATTCTTTCTTCCTGCAGGACCAATTCCGCGCGACCCCTCGTCTGACGCTAAACTATGGCGCGCGTTATGACCTGCAAGTCCTCCCCCAGCCCTCCCAATGCAACCCGGCGTTCACGCTCACTTGCCACATCCCGTACAGCAAGAACAACGTGGCGCCGCGGGTGGGCTTTGCCTACGGTCTCGACGACAAGGGTTCCACGGTCATCCGCGGATCTTTCGGTTTGTTCTACATCCAGGAAGACCTGCTCGACGTCTCCCAGGCTTTCGCGTCCAATGGCGTCACTCGCCCGTTCCTGGTGGTCGTGGGTCCCGCTTTTGGAAACTCGAATCCGCTCGTAACGTATCCCAACAGCCTGAGCGCCTTTCCCAGCGGTGCCGGCGGAACTCCGTCGATTGTGGTCTTCTCTCCGAATTTCCGCAGTCCATACGTGGAGCAGGCAAACCTGGCGGTCGAACACCAGTTTGGTGCGCAAACAGCACTCAGTTTGGGCTATGTGTACAGCCACGGTCTGCAACTGCTGGGCAATTCGAATGGCGTGACGCGGCAAGCGAACGGGAATTTCGGCTTTGACCTGAACCTGGTCCCCCCGGATCAGCAAGTTGCCTTCGGAGGATCGTTCAATACAGCGAGCGTCACTCTTCCAAATGGAACGACCTATACCAATCTGCCCGACTACGAAGCGATCGACGGTATCCTGAACCCGAACTTCGGTCCTATTAATGCGATCGATAACTCGGGCTTATCGATTTATCACGGATTGCTAGTCTCGCTGCGCCATCGCTCGCGGCAGTTTCTCTCTTCCGCGTCGTACACCTTCTCAAAGACCATCGACCAGGGGACCGGATACTTCAACCAGTTCGATCAGGCCTCGCAACGCGGCCCTTCGCAACTGGATCAAACGCACCGTTTTGTCGCAACCGGTGTGTGGACTCCACAGTTCCGCGCGCTCAAGAACTTCGAATTCAGCGGAGTTCTAAACCTGGCAAGTGGCCGGCCTTACACGGCGGTGTTCGATCAATCGGAAGTGAACTTCTCGGTTGTGCCCGGTGAAGGATTCAATTCGTTTCGAGGTCCGACGGTGAAAAACGTAGATTTCAGTGTCTCGCGAATTTTCCGAATCGGCGAGCGCTATTCCGTGGGAGTGATGGCCGAGGCCTTCGACCTTTTCAATCATCCGAATTACCAGCAGAACACGGTCGACAATGTGCAGTACTCGGTAACCCAGACTGGATCGAATGGAACGAATGGTATCTGGACTGCGACCGCGAATCCCGATTTTGGCGCGCCGCTGGCGGTGGTACCCAGGTTCGGCGCCAGGAGTTTCCAGTTCTCAACACGGTTCAGTTTCTAGGCGAACCGTAAGGAATTGAATGCTTGATATTTAGCTGGTGCCGGGAGGGGGAGTCGAACCCCCAAGGTACCAAGTACCGGCGGATTTTGAGTCCGCTGCGTCTGCCAGTTCCGCCATCCCGGCACTTCGTGGAAGTGCTTCGTTCTAAGGCAGTTTCACATTTCAACTCTTACGCGTTCAAGATAGAAAATGTGAAACCGTGTAACAAAACGTGAAAGTTTTCGATGATTTCCACAGCTTGTTGTCCTGCCCTAAAGTGCTTGCGGCTCTTCTCGGGCGGATGTTCCACTGGGCAAGCAAGAACGAGAACATCCCTACGAAATTCTACCATCCAACGCGTTCACAGCCCCTAAATTATGGCGCCGTTCTCTTATTCATTGCTTGATCCTCGGTTCGGATAAACCCGCGAAAACCAGTCCTCATCCAGAATCTTCGGATGTTCTTTCAAGTACTCCAGTCCTTCCGCAATGTTACGCTGATCTTCCTCTGTAATGCCGCCGACGCCTCTTGCCGCCACATGCACCTCCCAACCTTTGGCCTCAAGCTGTTTCGTAAACGTGTCTACATGCGCATCGCCACATACGAATACAACGGTTTTCTCCCTGAGGTCAGAGATTCTGTCGAGCCAGAACCGCTCTCGCACTTCGAAGTATTTCCCAATATCAAGGGCCCATGATTTGCGCCGAGCTTCGTCATTGCTGATGTTCCAGTCGTCATCGTGCATCCCGATATACAGATGAAGCTCCTGCTGTCCTACATAGCCAATCTTCAGCCGTTCTTCCTTCGTTGGGTCGCAGAACCGATGTTTGGCACCATTTTCGTCAGCGATTTTGGGCGTCAGCGACAGCCGCCCGCTTTCCTCTTCTGCCTCTTCGCTGTATTCCTCAGCAACCCACTGCGCGCCTACTTTATGGATAAGCGCAGCCAAAGTATCGGCATAGTTTCTCTGAGCATCGCTCTCAGGCTCTCCGCTTGGTGAGGATTGAGCGGTCGTGTGATTCGCGCTGATTACATGAATGGGCATTTTCGTTCGGGAGATTATATCGTTCGCCTTCTGTGGTTAGGGATGATCGGAATTATCTTTCAGCAAGCAAGCAAAATTGCGTGTACTTTCTTCACTGCAGCCCTGGAAACTTGTGACCTCTTCATTCATTATCAGTTTTCAGTGTGTAAGCCCCGTCTTGATGCCCAAACGTCCAGGAGGCAGGCATCGCGCCGCCACCGTCCCTCACGATTCGCAATTTATCCACACTGATCTACCGCCCGCACACCTGTCTTGAACATGCGACAAATTGAGAGTAGTGTCCTTTGTGCATCGTTCAATCCACCATTCACAGCTTGATCATGTCGAGGGAGCGCACTCGATCCTGAGTGAGATCTACACAAGAAAAGACGCTCTAGTACGTCATCTGAATGCTCCGTTATTGAAAGAACGCGAGGAGTTCCTCTCTCATCTGTCTCGGATCGGGACAGGTCGGCTTTCGATGCAGAATATGGCATGGTGGCTACTGCGGATAATCAAAGTCCTCCGGCTGAAAAGACTCCGTAATGTCGATATTAGCGAGATTAGGAGTGCATCCAGAATATTGGCTCGCCAAGATGGTTCAAAAGGAACCGGTCCGGGTCGTCCAATAGCGGAATTGTTTAGCTATGCGGCAACGAAATGGCTCCGCTTTCATGGAAGGTTGAAGGCTCCCTCGCATCCCCGCCAGGGTTTTTCGAGGCAACTGGAAGAATTTAATCAGTCCATGCGAGCCCGTGATTTTCGATCAAGCACTATGGAAACGAACACTCTAAGGGTAGCGGAGTTCCTGAATTGGTTTTCGCGCAAACACAGGAGACTCTCTCGCCTGACCATTCTTGACGTTGACCACTTCCTTGCCTACAAGCTTGCAATGGGTTCTGCGCCGCCAACACTGAAGTCGATTTCATTTTCCCTAAGGGCATTTTTGTCTTACGCCGAGACTCGCAAATGGTGTGCAAAGGGGATCGCTTCGCTAGCAAGGGGACCCGCTGTCGGTCGGTTTAGTATTAGGCGTCAAGGGCGAAAATGGAAAGAGGTTCGACAGCTGCTCCAATCGATCAAAGGCAATGGCCGATCTGATTTGCGTGCTAAGGCCGCCATACCATTGTTATCAGTGTATGCACTACGTGGCGGCGAACTGGCAGCGCTTCTCCTTGAAGATGTTGA
>Ga0210410_10000198_pt1 | contig 85101 bp, 72 predicted proteins | sample IncBWC4MmetaG_FD_161058 | JGI IMG/M metagenome (GOLD analysis project Ga0210410, IMG submission 161058) | Forest soil microbial communities from Barre Woods Harvard Forest LTER site, Petersham, Massachusetts, United States - Inc-BW-C-4-M | ecosystem: Environmental > Terrestrial > Soil >... | reverse complement strand
GCAGGACTTCACCGTCTTCGGGGGTTCGCTCTCGGAGGCCAACGCGCAGAAAATCTGCAAGATTATGGACCTCGCTATGCGCTCGGGTGCGCCGGTCATTGGACTCAACGATTCCGGTGGCGCGCGCATCCAGGAAGGCGTGGCCTCGCTCGCGGGTTACGCGGATATTTTTCTGAGGAACACGCTGGCCAGCGGAGTCGTCCCGCAGATCAGCGCCATCATGGGCCCGTGCGCAGGTGGCGCCGTGTATTCGCCAGCGATCACCGATTTCATTTTCATGACCCGCGAGACTTCCTACATGTTCGTCACCGGGCCCGATGTCATCAAGAATGTGACGCACGAAGAGGTCACCAAGCAGGAACTCGGCGGGGCGATGACCCACAACGCTACCAGCGGTGTAGCCCATTTTGTTTCACGCGACGATGCCGATTGTCTGGCCATGATCCGCGAGCTGACGAGCTTTTTGCCCGCGAATAATGTGGAGGACGCGCCGCGCCGCGTGACTTCCGATTCCCCGACGCGCCGCGAGGAGTCGCTCAACACGCTTGTGCCTCCGGACCCGCAAAAGCCCTATGACATGAAGGACGCTATTCATTTGATCGTGGATGACGGTTACTTTTTCGAAGTGCACGAACATTACGCAAAAAATATCGTTGTTGGCTTCGCGCGTCTTGACGGCCGGCCGGTCGGCATCGTTGGCAATCAGCCCGCGTTTCTTGCCGGAGTTCTGGATATCAACGCTTCGGTGAAGGGCGCGCGCTTCGTCCGTTTTTGCGACGCGTTCAATATTCCCCTCATCACCTTTGAGGACGTTCCCGGCTTTCTCCCCGGCACGCAGCAAGAATTCGGCGGCATCATCAAGCACGGCGCCAAACTGCTCTTTGCCTTTGCCGAAGCCACCGTCCCCAAGATCACCGTCATCACACGCAAGGCCTACGGCGGGGCGTATTGCGTCATGGCCTCCAAGCACATTCGAACGGACGCGAACTTCGCCTGGCCGACCGCGGAAATCGCCGTCATGGGCCCGGAAGGCGCGGTGGACATCGTTTACAAACGTGAATTGGCGAAGGCCGCCGAATCCGAGCGCGACAAGCTTCGTCAGGAAAAAATCGCCGAATTCCGGGAACGCTTCGCCAATCCTTTTGTCGCCGCCGAGCGCGGTTACATTGACGCGGTCATCGAGCCTGCCGACACCCGCTCGCGAATCATCACCTCTCTCCGCGCCCTCGAAAACAAATGCAATACCAATCCCCGAAAGAAACACGGCAATATCCCGCTCTGAGGAAGGATGGCCCGTTTGGACTTCTCCACAAGCGCACGAATGAGCCATGAGCTGATCGCGAGGATCTCCAATTGCGGCGAGATCGTGCCGCGCATTCTGCGCAGGAGTTTTGCCACAATTCTCTTTCTGACATTTGCCGCTATCGGTTTGCAGGCTCAAACCAAAACCGTCGCGGAGCGCCTGGGTTACCCCGCGGATTCGAAACTGCTGATCATTCACGCCGATGATCTGGCGGTGGCCCATTCTGTGGATGCGGCGAGCTTCGACGCACTCAATAAGAACGCCGTTACTTCCGCGAGCATCATGGTGCCGTGTCCGTGGCTGAACGAGGTTGCTGTCTACGCGAAAGATCATCCCGACGCCGACTTGGGTTTGCACCTGACCCTGACCAGCGAGTGGAAAATCTTCCGCTGGGGCCCGGTGGAATCAAAAGACAAAGTCGCCAGCCTTTTGGATCCATCCGGATATCTATGGCCGGAGACTCTTCCCGCTGCTCGTAATCTGAAACCCGAGGAAGCCGAGCGCGAGATTCGTGCCCAGATCGAGCGCGCCATTGCTCACGGAATTCATCCGACGCATCTTGATACTCACATGGGTGTGCTGTTCTCCACACCTGAACTTTTCGCCGTCTTTGTCAAACTCGCTCATGAATACAATCTGCCTTTCCTGGCGCCCCGATTTCCCGGCGATCTTAGCAAGTTTCTTCTCCTGCTTTCCCCAAAAGACATCATCATGGATTCCGTGGTAATTGCCAGTCCCATCGTTCACGTGAATGAATGGCGAGATTTTTATGTCAACGCGGTGAAGAATTTGAAGCCCGGCCTCACGGAAATGATTGTGCATCTCGGCCATGACGATGCCGAACTACAGGCTGTAACGCTGGATCACCCCGACTATGGCTCTGCCTGGCGCCAGCGCGACTATGACATTGTCATCAGCGCAGAATTCAAGAAAGCTCTCGACGAGAATCACGTCATTCTCGTCAAATGGAAAGAGCTAAAGAAGCTCATCAACTAGATTGCCTGAAGCACATTTGCCGTGCAGATCGGCGGCGCCGTTCTCCCTCCATGCTAAACTCAGTTCTCGTTCTCTTCTCCTATGTTCAAGAAAATGTTGATTGCCAATCGCGGCGAAATCGCGGTGCGCATCATCCGCGCTTGCCGGGAACTGGGCATCCAGTCCGCCGCCGTTTTCAGCGACGTGGATCGCAAAGCGCTGCACGTACGCCTGGCGGACGAAGCGTACCCCATCGGCCCAGCGCCTTCGCGCGAAAGTTATCTGCGCATCGACAAGCTCATGGACGTGGCCCGCCGCGCCGGTTGTGATGCCGTGCATCCGGGCTACGGATTCCTCGCGGAAAACGCTGCGCTCCCTCGAGCATGCACGGATGCGGGTCTCACCTTCATCGGCCCTCCGGCCGAGGCCATGGAAGCTCTTGGTTCCAAGACGGCCGGCCGCCAGCTGGCGCGCCGCGCCGACGTTCCCGTCGTTCCCGGCACGAATGACCCCATCAAAAAAATTTCCGACGCGCAGGCCCTGGCACACAGCATGGGTTACCCCATTCTTCTGAAAGCAGTGGCCGGCGGCGGCGGCAAGGGCATGCGCCTGGTCTACAGCGACGCCGAATTCGAATCGGCGTTCCGCGACGCTTCCTCCGAGGCAATGAACGCTTTCGGCGATGACCGCCTGTACCTCGAGAAGTATCTCGATCGCCCGCACCACATCGAGATCCAGATCTTTGCCGACGCCCACGGCCGCGTCGTCTCTCTCGGCGAACGCGAGTGCTCCGTCCAGCGGCGTCACCAGAAGGTGATTGAAGAAGCTCCTTCACCCATCGTCACGCCGGACCTGCGCAAAAAGATGAGTGACGCCGCGGTGCGCCTGGCGCGGGCTGGCGGATACGTCAATGCCGGCACCGTCGAATTTCTCGTGGACCAGAATCTGAATTTTTATTTCCTGGAAGTGAACACACGCCTGCAGGTCGAGCATCCCGTTACCGAGCAAGTTACCGGCCTCGATCTCGTCAAACTGCAAATCGCCATCGCCGCCGGCCACCGTCTGCCCTTCGCCTGGGAAACCATCACGCCGCGCGGCCACGCCATGGAAGTCCGTCTCTACGCCGAGGATCCCGACAATAATTTTTTCCCGTCGCCTGGAAAAATCCTTTCACGCCACGCGCCCAGCGGCCCGGGCATTCGTCTAGATGACGGTGTGTACGAAGGCTGGACCGTCCCCAACGACTACGATCCGCTTCTGAGCAAACTGATCGCCTGGGGAAACAGTCGGGAAGAAACCATCGCCCGCCTCCGCCGCGCTCTTGACGAATACACCATCACCGGAATTCAAACCAATGCCGGCCTCTTCCGGCGCATTCTTACTGAGCCCGATTTTCTGCGCGGAGAGATTCACACCAAGTGGCTGATGAACTGCTTCGCCGCCCGCGCCCGAGCGACTCTTCTTCGAACGGTGAAGCGCAGGAGCGCTTCACCTGCGATGCCGCCGCCATTGCCGCCGCTGTCTGGCAAGCGATGCAGAGTGTTTCACAATCTGCCGCCGCGTCCGCCGGCACTGAAACTCCTTCCCGCTGGAAACTCGAAGGCCGCCGCCAGCAACTGGACCGTATTCCATGAAACTAGAAGTTCACATTTCTGGCCGGGCGCGCACGGTGGAACTGGAACGCGATGCCAGCGGCTGGCGCGCCACGATCGACGATCAATCCTCGTCAGCTGACGTAGTGGAGATCGCTCCAAACACTTTGTCGGTTTTGCTAGCGGGCCAATCCCACGAAGTCTGCGTGACGCCTTCCGCGAACGGCAAGCTGAAACTCCAGACGGGAGCGCAGGAATTCTCCGCCGAGGTCCTTGATCCTCGCGCCTGGAGCGGGCGCCGCCATAGCAGCGTCGAAGCCGAAGGCCGCCAGCAAATCATTGCACCCATGCCAGGCAAGGTCGTGCGGGTGCTCATTAAAGCAGGCGACGCGGTCGAAGCAGGCCAGGGCCTGCTTGTGGTCGAAGCTATGAAAATGCAAAATGAAATCCGTTCGCCGAAAAGCGGTACCGTCGAACGCGTCCTGGCCAGCGAAGGCCAGGCCGTCAACGCCGGCGAAGTTCTTTGCATCGTTTCTTAACCTGCGATGGGAAACTGGTATACCAACATTTGTGTTAAAGGAGCGCAGCAACCCGCCGTTGCTGCCGCGCTCGACGAACTGGGTCGCCGCGCTTACCTGACGCCGGACCTGGGCGGATGGATCGTCATCTACGACCAGGAGTCCGATAAGTTTGATTTGAATGAGTTGGAGTCCCTGGCGTTGACGATCTCGATGCGATTGGCGTGCATCGCGGTGGCGAGCTTCAACGCCGACGATGACGTACTTTGGCTGGGTATTTACGAAAATGGAAAACTTTCCACTCGCTATACGTCCGCTCAAAAACACTTTGAAGATGGTGGTGAATTTCCGATCATCCCGGAAGTTGCGGAAGTATTATGCCGTATCTTTCAGAGTCCTGAAAAGGATGAGCAGGTTCGAAAGATCCTTCGCAGGCCTCATGGAGTTCTTGGCCTGCTATCCCTCTTTTCGAAGATTCGAATCGCTTACATAACGGAAGTTTTTCGCCACGGCGATCTTGCCGAAGCTCTGGGCCTACCGTTGGCCTCGGTCGGTCTTGGCTACGAGTACGTCAATCGCGGTGAAACACCGGAAGGCCTGAGTCGCGGCAAACTTCGCAGAACATTGAGCGGTTAGTTAAAGAGAACTTCGTTGAATGCGAGGAATTAATGCCCGATAGATTTCGGCGGCATAGTGGTCTTCGCCGCGTCCGGCAGTTTGCCCGCTGCTTCGATGACCTGCTGCGCGAGATAATTCGTTACCCGCGCTTCATCCCGTGCGATCGCCAGGTAGGCTGAGCGCAGCAGTTGTTCCTTGCGGTTGCGCAGCGTGTCGCGAATTGTCTGCTGCACCTGGGGCTCTGAAATGCCGCGCAGCCCCGGCGACTCGCGAGTAATGAGCTTCAGGATTATGATTCGCGGTCCGTCTTTCGACTGCACTTGAATCGGCGAGCTGACTTGCCCGGCTTTCAGCCCCAGCACCAGCTTTTTCAATGCCGGGTCGGACTGGTTCAGCGCCGATTCCGGCACGTATCCCAGGTCGCCGCCCGTCCCGGCGGTGTTCATGTCTTCGGAATAATCCATCGCCAATTGCGCGAAGTCCGCGCCGCTGTTCAACCGGTCCGTCAGCATCTTGACCTTGCGCTGGGCTTCGGCTTCGTTGGTGGCGTCGTCATTCTTGCGGTTGCGGATCTGCGGTTCTTTCCGGGGAGTCACGAGGATCTGGGAAATGTGGTACTGCGGTTCAGCGACGTTGAATTGCGCCCTGTTGGCGTTGTAAAAATCCGTGACGTCCTGATCGGTGATGGTAATCTTCGCGACCACCTCGCGATTCAGCAGTTTCTGGATCGACTGCTGCCGCCGCAAGTCGCTTTTCAGGTCGTCCACCGAAACGTTTTGTTCCTTCAGGCGCCGCTGGAATTCGTCTTCGGTATAAGGGCTCTTCAGCTCGGTGAACTTGTCTTCCACTTCGCCGTCGCTGGCCTCCAGGTTCAGCTTCTTGGCCCGTTCGAGCAGAATCTCGTTGTTGATCAGCTCGTCCAGGACATTCAGCTTCAGCGAAAGAGCTTCTTCCTGCGAAGGCTCCTGGCCCTCGGGATTTACACGCGTGCGGTAGTACTTGTCGACTTCGTCCCGCTTGAGCTCTTTTCCGTTCACCACCGCCCACACGTCAGGCGCATGCTGCGTCTGCTTGTTGCAGCCCGCCATGACGGCGAACAGCACGGCCGCCAGTGGCAGCACGGCCGCCGCGCTCTTCACTCCTGTTGAGTGGCCCATTGGACGCCCCACGAATCGCAGGTTCGCAAAAGGTAATTTCAAGGCTGGAGGCTCAGGCGGCCTTTTTCACGCGGCCCGCGCGGATACATGCCGTGCACACACGCACTTGTTTCCTCACGCCTGCCATCACCGCGCGCACCCGCTTCAAGTTCGGATTCCAGCGCCGCCGCCGCGTATTATTCGCGTGGCTGATTACGTTGCCATAGTGCGGCCCTTTGCCGCAAAAATCACACTTCAGTGCCATTGTTCTTCCTGCTTTAGCGGATTTGAGCCTGGATTTTCTGCTTTAGGAGTCACAAAACCAAGCTCCTTATTCTAGCAGACCCTCCTTCCCCGGCAAAGCGCGGTGTTTGCGCTCCGGATGATTTTTCGGAGCGCGGCTTTTGTGTTCCAGTTCGCCTTAAGGGTGCTCTTGGCTTCTACCCGGCGCCTGCCAGGTCCCCTCGGCGTCGCTTTTCAGCACCCTGTTCCTTCGAACGGGTTTGGAATGCGCGCTGCGTACCAGTAACGCCTCCAATCGCATTGAGTCTACAGGGTTTGCGGGCCGAAAGGACCACATGTGGCCGCCCGTACCATTGTTGGCCCACCTTGCGCCAACTAACTTGCGAATCAGCGTGCGCCGCAGACCGCGCGCGAGGTTGGAGCCAATGGACGAGCGGTTAGCAGACATTTCCGAGGTCCGCAAGCAGGCTGAACCCATCGCGTCAGCTTCACCTCGCGCTTCGGGAATTGTGAGACCCTGGCGGAAATACGCCACCTTCTTCATTTCTCTCGCTTTGTTCTCTACGATCGCCGGATATCTTGCCGGACGCTTCAAAGGCAATTGGGCAAGTTGGCGAAACGCCACTCTCGTCGAGGCGACAGCCCCTGCCCAGACGCCTGCGCTCGTATCCACTCCAGATCCGCGTTCGAAGAGCAGCGACATTGAAGAAATCAGCCGCCTTGCCCCTCAGCAGCAAGCCGAGCGGCTTCTCGAACTTGCCATCCAGCGCCCCGATCTCTCGCTCAACCTAATCCATCGGAATCTCACCGCGTGGCGCGGGCATTTGGAAGACACCGAGCATCTGTTCCAACTCGTGCTCGCGGCGCTGGATTCCGATGATCCGCGTGTGCGCGTGGCCGCCGTGGAAATCGATTTGGCTGCAAACAATTTAATCAAATCGCCGCAGAGTGTCGCAAAGCTTCTTCATCAGATTCAGGGCGATACCGATGGCCGTTATCTGGCGCTATGGCGTCTGGGCGCGCTCGGCAGTCGTGGCGTCGAGCCGGCCACGGTTCTGGCTACTTTGATTCGCTACGGCCACGACCGTAATCAGCAAGCGCGCTTCTGGGCGGTCGAGGGTTTGGCCATGCTGGGCACTGAGGAAGCCATCGACCCGCTGCTCTCCATCCTGACGCACGATCCCGCGCCGCAAATTCGCGAACGCGCCGCGCGCGGTCTCTCGCAATCTGGCTTGCTGACGGGAGAGCAGCGGCTCATCGCTGTCCCTCAATTGCTCAATCTTCTAGACGACGACTCAGTCGATGCTACGACGCTGGACCTTGTCTATTCCACGCTCGAGACCATCACAGGAGCTTCGTTCGGGAAAAACCCCGGCGCATGGCGCGAGTGGTGGGCGCATCATGACACACCCGAAAAGCCCCACCGTCCTAGAAAGGGCCAAATTACCACCTGATTCGCTGTCCTTAAAGTTCCCACCCGCGGCGGCGCTCCGGAGAGACCAGTTTCTGTGCGGCATCCGCGTTGAGCACTTTCAGATTGGCGCGATCCCAAGTTAGTTTTTGTCCCGCGTGCGTGGCGATGTTCCCCAAGAGAAGGGTCTCGGTGACCTTGCCTGAAAACTCGAAATTTCCGCCCGGTTTGACTTTCCCACCCTTCGCGGCGTCCAACCATTCGCGTTCGTTGCCAGGCGAGCGCGGCAACGTTGGCGGGGGTTGCTTGTAGGCATCCATTCTTAACTGCGGAATTAGCTTTGGGTGCGCGCCGTTGAAGGAGCACAGAATCTTGCCGCGGTCTCCCACAAAAAGCAGTCCTTCGTCCATCTCTTCGCCCTCGCCCCTCCAGTCACGGCCTTCTTCCAGCTCTTCGGGGCGTGGGGGCTTCAGCCCGCCGTCATACCAGGTAAATTTCACAGCAGGCATGTCCGCGCGGGCGGCGAAGTTGTACCGAATCATGGACGCCAGCGGATAAGTCTCGTCGTAGCGTTCGCTGGAGCTCGCTTCAACGCTATCGGGCGCCTCCAGTTTCAACACCCGGAAAATTGTGTCGTAGCTGTACGAGCCCATGTCGCCCAGAGCTCCGCAACCGAAATCGCCCCATCCGCGCCACATGAAAGGGAGGTACGCATGATGGAACGGCCGTTCCGGCGCAGGACCGAGCCACAAATCCCAATCCAATCCTTCGGGAACAGGCTGCGATTCCTTTGGCCGGTCGACGCCTTGCGGCCAGTACGGCCGGCTCGACCAGTTGTGTACTTCTCTCACCGGGCCGATGGCCCCGGCCCAAATCCACTCGCACAACTGGCGCGTGGCCTCCGATGCCTGGTTGCCGACGGCTATTTGCGTGGCCACGCCCGTCGTGCGCGCGACTTCTGCCATGCGCCTGGCTTCATAAATCGTGTGCGTCAAAGGTTTCTGGCAGAAAACATGTTTGCCCTTTTTCATGGCTGCCACGGAAATAGCGGCGTGCAGGTTGTCGGTGCTGCACACCACGACCGCGTCGACGTCCCTTTGTTTTTCAAGCAGTTCGCGAAAATCAACGAAGGTGGTGCAACCCTTGTAAGCTCCAGAAGTTTTCTGAGACGCATAATAGGCATTTATGATTTGTTGGCAAGGTTCGCGGCCCGAGACGCCGCTGGGGGCTTTCATGGAGTGCGTCAACTGGATTGGCTGATCCGGGCTGAGCCAATCCCACCCGGTTTCCACGCCCAGAAGTTTGCGCACCGAATTGCAGTATTCATGCGTGTCCCACTGCGGATGGTCCGCGCTGCCCTTATTCGGATCGCAGACCGCCACTCCTTGCACGTCCGGCTCTTTCAAGAAGTGCAGCATCACGCGCAAACCTTGCGAGCCCACCCCGATAAACGCCATGTTGATCTTGTCGCTTGGAGGCACGAACCCCGCACCCCCCAGCACGTGACGCGGCACGATCGAGAAAGCCATGGTTGCTGCCGCGCTCTGGCCCAGGAATTTGCGCCGGCTCACTGCCCGCTTGAAAATTCCATCAACACGATTCTCTTTTTTCATTTCTGCACCTCACCGCGGGTTCTAGAGATACTTGGGCCGGCCGAATCACAAATTCGCGCTGTTTCATAACTTCTTCCGATCAGACTTCGTTCGCCGCGAGGATACCACTCACAGAAATTCAGGAACAGATAAAGATGGGAGTGGCGGAGCGCGGCCGCCCAATAGAGCTATTCTTCGCGCAAAACGTGCATTGGTTCCACACGAGCCGCGCGTATGGAGGGCACCAGCGAAGCCACTGCTGCGATCAACAGCACGAGCAGAACGACAGACGACAAGGTCGGGACGTCCGAAGAGGCAACGCCATAAAGCATTCCAGACAGCACGCGCCCGAACGCCGCGGCGAGCCCCCAGCCTGCCGAGCAGCCCAGGAAGGATACTCCCAGGCCCTGCCAAAGAAACTGTTTCAGGATTTGTCCGCGTAACGCGCCGAGCGCCAGGCGCAGGCCGACTTCGCGCCGGCGGATATTGACGGTGTAGCTGAGCGTGCCATACAAGCCGACGCAGGCGAGCCCAACGGCAGTCGCGGCGAAAAAGGAAAGCAGAACGGTGCGAAGCCGGTTCTCCGAGAACGCGGCGTCTAGATGCTCTTCGAGGGGCATCAGTTCGAAAACGGAGCGGCTTGGCTCAAGCTCGTGGATTTTCTGCCGGATGGTCTCCGCCAAGGCCATCGGCTCGATGCTGGTGCGCACAAGATAGTGCGGGTCAGGTTCGGGAGCGCTCATGCACCAGTAGACCGTAGGGCTGGGCTCGTGGTTCATGCCGGATTCACGCGCGTCCCCGACGATGCCTCGAATTTCACCTGCCGGGGCAAAGTTGTTTCCCGGAATTTCCAGGTGCTTCCCAATCCAATTCGATTTCTCAGCATAACTGTTCGCGAAACTGCGGTTCACTACGATTTGGAGAGTGCCGGAACCCGGAACTTCGCGGCAAGGATCGCCGCTAAGAAGCGGAATGTGCATGGTGGAGAAATAGCTGGGAGAGACAAAGCGGCTCTCGACAGTCAGTTTGGGGTCGGAGGCGGCGCGGCCTTCTTTCACATTGAGCTCGGTTTGGTATTGCATGGGCACACCAGGTAATTCCCCCGAAGTCGCCGAGCCTTCGACACCCGGCAAGGCATGCAGAGAATCCAGAATCCGAGTGATTTTCTGAGCTAAACCCTTCATATCCGCCGTTTCTCCCCACGAAGCGCTGACATGAAAGGTGAGCACGTGGCTGGAATCAAAGCCCGGTGAGACGCGGCCCAGTTCCTGAAAGCTCCGAAGAAGCAGGCCTGCGCCTGCCAGCAACGTGACGGCGAACGCGACCTGGACTCCGACCAGGAGCCACTGGAGCGGATGACGCCCGGACACCTGGTTACGGCTGGCTTGCGCGAGAGATCCGGAGATACTGGTGCGCGTGCCGCGCAGCGCGGGAAACAGTCCGCAGAGAAGAGTTGCAAGCACCGCACAAACGAGCGAATAGGCCACGATGCGCCAATCCAGGTGGATTTCTTCTACGCGTGGCAGATCTCCCGCGAGCGAGCGAAAGACGCGAGACGCGCCGCCTGCCACCAGCAAACCGAGCGAAGCGCCAATAACCGCCATGACCAACGTTTCGGTAAGGAGCTGGAGAATCAACGCACGTCTCGAAGCGCCGAGTGAAAAACGAACGGAAATTTCGTGCTGGCGCTGCGTGCCGCGCGCGAGAAGCAGCGCGACGATATTGGTGCAGGCGATCAGCAGGAGCAATGAAACGGAACCGAACAAGAGCCACAGGGATTCGCGTATTCCCCCAACCGTAGTTTCCTTCAAGGGTTGAATGCCCACTACGATGTCGGCGTCGGTTTTCGGAAACGCTTTGCCCAGTTGCCCCTGCACCGTGGCAAGATGGGCCCGCGCCTGCGCGACGGACACGCCCGGTTTCAGCCGTCCGATGACGGTGAACCAGGTGGATTCCCTGCTCTGCGCGAACGGCGCATCCGGAGTGGAGACGGACCAGAAATCCACGCCGCGCAAGGGGAAGAGAAACGAAGCGGGCATCACGCCGATGATGGAGTAGGAATACTCGCCGAAATGGAGTTGTTTGCCGATGACGCCGGGATCGGCGTTGAAGCGCTTGCGCCAGAAACCATCGCTGATGAGTACCGCGTTGGGGCCACCAAAATGCTCTTCCTCCGCGTTGAAATCACGGCCGAGAGCTGGAGCGACTCCCCAGACTTGCAAAAAGCGCGGCGCGACGAGAGCGTGAGTCAATTTTTCGGGCAGCGCGCCGGAGGTTTCGGAATCGTCTTCGGAGTAGTAGCCCGTAATGGCCTGAAACGTGGAATTCATCCTGTTCCACTCTTCGAGCCGCACCGGCGCGGCAAACGTATTGGGGCTCTTTCGCTTGGGCTGCATCTGTGTCAGGCGCATCAACTGATCGCCATTCGGAAACGGCAACGGTTTCAAAAGAACCGCGTCGATGGCAGAGAAAACGGCGCTGTTTGCGCCAATGCCGAGGGCCAGCGTGAGAATGACGGCAAGGGAAAAAGAAGGCGACTTGCGAATGAAGCGGAATGCGGATTTCAGATTGGCGATCGCCGTTTCCACGAAGCTGACGCGATGCACGTCACGCAACTCTTCCTTGACCTGCTCGCGCCCGCCGAATTCCAGCACGGCCTGCCGCCGGGCCTCTTCAGGCGCCATGCCCGCAGCGATGTTGTCGTTCGTCAGTCTTTCAATATGAAAGCGAAGCTCGGAATCGAGCTGCGCGTCGAGCGCGCGTTTGCGAAATAGTGATTTCCATCCGAACATCGCGGACTCCTATTCGGCGGTCTGAAGTATGTTTCCCACCGCGCCGGCCAGGCGGTGCCAGTTCGATTCCTCGCTCGCCAACTGTTTCCGGCCCTTGGCCGACAATTTATAGAACTTCGCCTCCCGGCCGTTTTCGGATTGGCCCCACTCCGCGGCCAGCCAGCCGCGTTTTTCCAGCCGGTGTAGCGCGGGGTAGAGCGAGCCTTGCTGTACCTGCAGGACTTCCTTCGAGATCTGCCGGATTCGCTGGGAGATGCCGTAACCGTGCACCGGCCCCAGCTCGACAATTTTCAGGATCAGCATGTCCAGCGTCCCTTGCAACAATTCCGATTTCTCGATCGGCATCGCGCCTCCTAGACGTTCGACATATCTACCCCACGCATAGGTAGACTGTCAAGGAGAGAAAAAGTTAGGTGAATCGCTGGTTGGTGGGGTTAGCCGCTCCTAGCTGGACCATCGTTGCGTCCTGATAACCGATGCCTCGTCTCCGACGTCCATATAATGGATGGCAGCCTCGATCTTTCGCCGCGGGAGGCCTCATGAAACGCCGTGAATTCATCCATCGTGCCGCTTTTGCTGCTGGTGCAGCCTGGCTCCCTTCGCCGGCCTTCGCGCGCCGCGCGAGTACTCTCCCCGCCCTCCCCCGCAAATTCAGCGCCTCAGACGTCGTCACTCTCGGCAAGACCGGCATCCAAACCAGCCGCCTGGCCATGGGCACCGGCACCGTAGGCTCCGGCCACCATTCGCACCAGACGGCCCTCGGCATCAAAGGCCTCTCCGATCTGCTCCTCAACGGCTACGACCACGGCCTGCGCTTTTTCGACTCCGCCGATTCCTACGGCAGCCATCCGCACGTTGCCGAAGCTCTAAAGCATGTGCCCCGCGACAAGGTCACCGTCCTCACCAAGACCTGGGCTCGCGACGCCGCCTCTGCCCGCGCCGATCTCGACCGTTTCCGCCGCGAACTCGGCACTGATCACATCGATGTCTGCCTCATGCATTGCCTTACCGAAGGTGATTGGACCGAGCGCTACAAAGGTGTGATGGACGTCCTCTCCGAAGCCAAGGAAAAAGGCATCATTCGCGCGCACGGCTGCTCCTGCCACAGCATCGAAGCGCTTCGCACGGCCACAAAATCTCCTTGGGTCGAAGTCCATCTCGTTCGCATCAATCCAGTCGGCGCTTATATGGACTCGGATCCCGAAACCGTCATCAGCGTCATTCGAGAAATGCGCTCCGCTGGCAAAGGCATCATCGGCATGAAGATTCTCGGCCAGGGCGAACTCCGCCATCGCCAGGACGAAGCCCTCAACTTCGCGCTCGGCCTCAATCTTCTTGACGCCTTTACCATCGGCGCCGAATCCCAGTCCGAACAGGAAGACTTGATTCGCCGCATCGCCGCTGCGTGATGCGTTCCCCAAATCGTAGTTCAATTTGGAACATAGATTTTTGAAATGTTAGAGTGTGTATTAATAAAAGTAATATATAAAAATGATAATATAATTTGACAACGTAAATTCCGTTTGCTAGTCTTGCAACCCTGTAATTCCGGGGTTTACCCCACGAAGCAGCGGGAAGGCCCAGCCGATTTTTTGGCCCGGGTAATCAGCCGAGACCTCACCCTCCTTGCTCGTCCAACTCTCCCTTTCCTTTCTCCCCGGAATCGAAAGGAGCCTATGGCAAATTATCGTGATCATGTCCCACTAAAAGGCAGTGAACGTGTCGTTGTTTCAGGAGCAACTCCGGTTGGCCCTGCCAATCCGGCGGAGCTTCTACAAGTCACCGTGCTCTTGCGCTCGCGGGCGCAAGCCGCGGATGCGAAGGCTGGAACCACCAAGGCGACCGACACTGAAAAGGCCACCGTGGAATCCTTGCTGAAGCATAGCGCGGCGGACCGCCAGCACCTGACGCGGGAACAGTTTGTCGCGCAGCGCGGCGCCCTGAGTGAAGACGTTCAGAAGATCGAACAGTTCGCCCACGAGTACGGTTTGACCGTTGCGGGCTCCGACCTAGCGAAGGGTTCCGTGACGCTGACCGGAACCGTCGCCAACTTCAGCAAAGCGTTTGACGTCGAGCTGCTCAATTACAAGCTCTCAGCCGGTTCCTACCGCGGCCGCACCGGCCCCGTGCACATCCCCTCCGAGCTCCAAGGCATCGTCACGGCGGTGCTGGGCCTCGACAATCGTCCGCAAGCCATGCCGCATTTCCGCGTGAATCGTCGCCCTAGAGTTCACCATGCCAAACCTCACCTGCCCCCCGGGACTTTTACTCCCGTGCAGGTGGCCCAGCTCTACGACTTTCCTGCCAACGCCGATGGCAGCGGCCAGTGCATCGCCATCATCGAGCTGGGCGGGGGATTCCGCGCGCGCGACATCACCACCTATTTCAAAAATACTCTGAACATCAATCCTCCTACCGTCGTCGCCGTTTCCGTCGATGGCGCGAACAACAGCCCCACCGGCGATCCCAATGGGGCTGATGGCGAAGTCATGCTGGACATCGAAGTCGCCGGCGCCGTAGCTCCCAAGTCCACACTCGCCGTGTACTTCGCACCTAACACCGACCAGGGCTTTTACGACGCCATTGCTGCCGCCGTACACGACGCGCAGCGCAACCCCTCTGTCATCTCCATCAGTTGGGGAGGCCCGGAATCCACCTGGAGCCAGCAGTCGCTGAACGAATTCAGTACGCTGTTCGAGGACGCCGCCACTTTGGGCGTCACCGTCTGCATTGCCGCCGGCGACAATGGCTCGACCGACGGCGTCACCGACGGCCTGCAGCATGTGGACTTCCCGGCCTCCAGCCCCTTCGCTTTAGCCTGCGGCGGCACGAAACTCACCGCTGCCAATGCTGCCTACGGCAGCGAAGTCGTCTGGAACGAAATGGCCAGTCAGGAAGGCTCGACGGGAGGCGGCGTCAGCGACTTTTTCGTAAAGCCTGCCTACCAGGCGGACGCCGCAAATCTGAAGGTTCCAACCTCCGTCAATCCCGGCAATTTCCCGGGACGCGGTGTCCCTGATGTTTCCGGAGATGCCGATCCCGTCTCCGGCTATGACGTCTACGTCGATGGACAGCCTTCCGTTATTGGAGGCACCAGCGCCGTTGCGCCGCTCTGGGCCGGCCTCACCGCTTGTATCAACCAATTGCTGGGCAAAAAGGTGGGTGAGCTCACCTCTCTCCTGTACACGCAGGTGGCGCCTATGAAAGGCACCTTCCGCGACATCACCAGCGGTAACAACGGCTCGTACTCCGCCGGTCCCGGCTGGGACGCCTGCACCGGATGGGGAACGCCGGTCGGCTCGGCCATCATGGCTGCCCTCACCGGAAAAACCGCCGCCAGGTCCTGAAGACCTCTCTGAGCAGTAGTGTTTAGCTCAGGGAAAATCAAATCAATGATCTAAAGTTAGATGCCCCATCCTCCGATAACCGAAGGATGGGGCGTCTTCTCCATCGGTGCGCCCTCTTCTCCGCGTTTCCTCTGCGCTCTCGGCGTCTCTGCGCTATCTTTTCTTTTCTCTTCGACGTCTTCTAATTCCTCTAGCCACACCGCGCCCGTTCAAGGTAGAATTTCGTCATTGAAAAAGTGTCCGTAGAAAACCCGGACATCGGGCGCAGTCGTCCAATAGAGGCAGCGCCAAGGACAACGCCTATGTTCGTCCCGCAAGTCGCTGTACGAATTTAATCCGCCACTAGCGCGGATCTGTATTTCCCTCTAGTCTCTACCATTCAATCGCCGCAACCGCGTCCGCGCGCCTGATTCTGGCCTGCGCCCACGCAGAACGTAAAGGTTTATATGTCGCTGGAACAAACTGCTGCTGCCGTACCGCTGCCCCCGCTGTGGAGTTCCATCCGTGAAGCCGTCCGCGGCTCGCATCAGGACTTTACCACCGGCAATCTCAATCGCGCCATTCTCCTCCTCGCCATTCCCATGGTCATGGAAATGGTACTGGAATCTCTTTTCGCGGTCGTCGACGTTTTATGGGTGGGCCGTCTGGGCGCGGACGCCATCGCCACGGTCGGCCTCACCGAAGCCCTTCTCAGCCTCGTCATGGCCATCAGCTTTGGCCTTAGCCTTTCTACCACCGCCATGGTCGCTCGCCGCATCGGAGAAAAAGATCCCGCCGGCGCAGCCGTTGCCGGCGTTCAAGCCATCGCCATTGGACTCGCCGTCTCGGCCATCATCGGCATTCCGTGTTTCTTCTACGGAGCGGATTTGCTTCGCGTGATGGGCGCTTCCCCGCAAGTCGTTGCGGTCGGCTCCGGCTATGCCCGCATTGCCCTCGGCGGCAGCGCCGCCATCATGCTGCTGTTCCTCAACAACGCCATCTTCCGCGGCGCAGGTGACGCCGCTATCGCCATGCGTTTGCTCTGGGTCTCCAACATCATCAATCTCATCCTCGACCCTTGTCTCATCTTCGGCTGGGGCCCTTTCCCCAAGCTCGGCGTCACCGGCGCGGCCCTCGCCACGTTCACCGGCCGCAGCATTGGCGTGCTCTATCAATTCTATCGCCTGCTCCGCGGCACCGAACGCATCCGCATCCTTCGCACCCAAATTCGCGTCAACTTTAGCGTCCTGCTTCGCCTCCTGCGCGTCTCGCTCACTGGCATCCTGCAATTCCTCATCGCCCACACCAGTTGGATCGGCCTCGTGCGCATCGTCAGCATCTTTGGCTCCGCCGCGCTTGCTGGCTATACCATCGCGATCCGCATAATTATCTTCATCATTTTGCCGAGCTGGGGACTCAGCAACGCTGCCGCCACGCTCGTTGGCCAGAATCTCGGCGCTAAGCAGCCCGAGCGCGCGGAGACTTCCGTCTGGCGCACCGGCCTGTACAACATGATCTTTCTCGGCGGCATCGGCCTCTTCTTCATCATCTTCGCCGAGCCGGTCATCCATCTCTTCACCAGCGATCCGCTCGTCGTTCCGCTGGCCGTCTCCTGCTTGCGCACCCTTAGCTACGGCAACATCGGCTACGCCTACGGCATGGTCATGCTCCAAGCCTTCAACGGCGCCGGCGACACCGTCACTCCCACCATTGTGAATTTCTTCGGCTTCTGGCTGCTGGAAATTCCCCTGGCTTACTTCCTGGCAATCACCGTCGGCATGCGCTCCAACGGCGTCTTTTGGTCCATCGTAATTGCCGAAGCCGCCATCGCCGCTGCCGGCATCCTCCTCTTCCGCCGCGGCCGCTGGAAAGGCCAGCAAATTTGACCAGTGGCACAGCCACTCTTGGCTGTGCTCATCCGGATCGTCACCACAGTTCATACTTCTTTACACCCTGGCGGCGTATAATCCTTCCTCGCACGGCAGGAGGTGCCGACATGGCCAAAACCAAACAATTCACCATCGCGGTTGACAATCAACCCGGTGCAGTCGCAGAAATCGCCAAAACCCTTGGCAATGCCAAGGTGAACATTCTCTCGCTTTTGGGCACCGCTCAAGGAACGGCCGGCACAGTTCAGCTCGTCGTTGACGATGCCCGGCGCGCCAAGAAAGCCCTCGACGCAGCCCGCGTCTCCTACGCGGAAACTCCCGCGGAGCAGCACGATCTGCCCAACAAGCCCGGCGCGCTCGCGCAATGCCTCGACAAGCTCGCCGCAAAAGGCGTCAACTTGAATTCCATTCACGCTACCGCTGCCAAAGGCAGCAAGAAAGCCGTCATCGTCTACACCGCGGAAGCTGCCACAAAAGCTGCAACCGCCACGGCCTAGCAACATTTCTTTTTTTCATGTGATTCCGCACGCGCCGAACCGGCCGGGAGGAAGCACGGTTTTGGTGCCCGCGATAGTTCTGTCCCGGGCAACCGCATCAATTTAATTCGCAGCGCGCGCCGCATGACCCGCTACCACGACACGGTCAAAATCCGCGAACAGTACAATGGTGTGAGCCTCCCCGTCGCCAAGAACCCCTCTACCCCTTCGTAGCGGCGACCTTTAGGTCGGCCGCCTCTTTTCCCCGATGGTATTCTTTTCGCGGATTCCGCCATGAAGCCCAAGCCCAAACAAGTCTCGAAATCCTTCAACGCCACCCTCGAGCGCATCCCCTCGATTGACAACTTGGTTCTGATCCGCATTCCCTTCAACGTCTCCAAACTTTGGGGAACTCGCGGCAGGGTCCGCGTCCAAGGCGAAATCAACGGCTTCGTTTTTCGCGCTGCTGTGTTCCCCACCCGCGAGGGCTGCCACTGCCTGTCCGTCAACAAGCGCTTGCGGACCGGCGCCAACGCCGTCGTGGGCGACACCGTGCACTTCCGCCTCGAACCCGACACCGCAAAACGCGTCGCCACCGTCCCCATCGAACTCCAGCGAATCCTCAACGAAGACCGCTCCTTCCGCCGCTGGTTCGGCCAACTCCCTTTTTCGATGCGCCAGTGGTGCTGCTATGAGATTACCAACGTAAAGAATCCCGCGTCCCGCCTCCGCCGCGCCGAAAGAGCCGCCGAACTGTTGCTCTCCACCATGGAAGCCGAGCTCGACCTGCCTCCTATCCTCAAGCGCGCTTTCGCCGCCGATCCCCGCGCCTATCAAGGCTGGCAATCCATGACTCCCATCCAACGCCGCAACTGGTTGCTCAGCATCTTCTCTTGCCGCACCCCCGAATCCCGCGACCGCCGCATCTCCAAAATGCTCGAGGACGCCCTCGCCCGCCTCGACCCCAAGCCAAGAACCAAATCCCCGCCCAACGAACCCGCCCACGAAGAACTCTGGTAGTCGCCGGACGTCAGTCAGGCTCATGGTACAGCTATGCGCGCCCGCTATAACCCCTGCGTGATACAATCCTTTCATGGGAGTCATCACAAAAAACCCGGACATTCTTGGGGGAACTCCCGTGTTTCGCGGAACCCGTGTGCCCATCCAAGCGCTCTTCGACTACCTGGAGGGCGGAGAGTCTCTCGAAGAGTTTCTTGAGGGATTTCCTACCGTCTCGCGTGAATCGGCCGTCGCCGCTCTCGAAGAAGCAAAACACATCTTGCTCGCACGTCCCTAAATGCCATTCTGATTGATGAGTGTATCGACGAGCGATTCCGCAACGCCCTGCCTGGTCAAGATTGCCAAACCGTCCGCTACGCCGGACTCGCTGGATTAAAGAACGGCGACCTTCTTGCCGCCGCAGAAACAGCCAAATTTGACGTTTTCCTCACTGTGGATCAAGGCATCGAATACCAGCAAAATCTAACCGCCCGAAAGCTCGCAATAATCATTCTTCATACGAAGTCGAATCGCGTGAAAGACCTGTTGCCACTCGTTCCCGCATGCCTCGCGCGCATCGCATCCATTCAACCTGGCCAGATCGTCAAAATCGACGCTTAGACCGGGCATCGTGCTCCTCCTTTCCACCCTAAATGCTTTTCGACCCCGCGCCGGCCGCCGCCGCCCGCGAGGCGACATTCTTCTCTGCCTGTTCCGCCACGCTCCGGTCGATTTCGATCGTACCTTTGAAGCCCGCGCCGTCTTCGATCATGATCTGCGCCGTCGTCAAATTCCCGATGATCGCCCCGTCCTTCTTGATCTCGATCCGTCCCTTCGCGCGCACGTTTCCTTTCACTGTGCCGTATACCACCACGTCGCGCGCCTCGATGTCCGCCGTGACCTTCGCCGCCGTTCCCACCGTCAGCTTCCGCTCATCCAGATGAATCTGTCCTTCGACGGCTCCGTCGATCAGCAGGTCCTCGGTGCCCGTGATTTCGCCTTTCACCTCCAGGCTCGACCCGAGCCACGCCGTCTCGTGCTCCTCCGTCGCATCCAATGGACTCATCGCCTCTGTGTTCTTCTTACCCCACATGGTAAAACCTCCTTACGGTGTGTCTCGGGGACGAACTGGGCGGGTTCCGGCGAGATGCAGCGCTGCCCTGAAATCCTACTCCTGCGATGCGAACGCATCAAGCCGCCGCAGCACCTCATCCCGTCATTTCGAACGGAGCAGGCCGACTTTTTCTTCCGCATTCGCTCCTGCGAATGCGTCGGCCTGCGCAGAGAGAAATCTCTCTTCGCTTTCGTTGGATTAACTTGAAACCGCTTGAGTAGCTTGGGAGCAAAGAGGGTGATTCGGTTGGAAACTGCGGAGCAGAATATTCGTGTCCACCAGCACGCGCAATTCCATGCCGGCGCTAGCGGTTCCTCTTTCTTAATCTCGAGTTTCCCTCTTTCCAATTCCCGACTTCCGCCTTCCAGTTTCCGATTTCTACTTTCTATCTTCTCCTTCTCCCCACCTCTTCTGCCGCCGCTCCCTCTCAAAAGCGCCTGAGGTGCGTCAAATAGAAACAAGAATCGTGAGCGCCGTAGGTGTGCCACTTCGCCCCATGCAACAAAACGCATGTCGTCCCCAATCAGTTCCCACACTCCGCAAGCGGCGCCAGGAAGCTGCCCCACTTTCGTAGCGCCGAGTCCAACACTCTTTCAGTCTCTTCCCAACTCTTGGGCGCCACGCCCTGCGTTTTCGCCTCGCTCTCAAAGGAAATAGCCTTTTCTGTCCCGCACATGCGAAACACTTCCAACTTTTCGTGCGGTAACAGCTTCTTCATCGTTCCCGGGTTTCCGTAGACCGGCTGACCATCAATCATCACCAGCTCCACGTCCGCGGGATTCGCGTGGACGATCGAGTCATACGCATCCATTTCTTTTCTCTTCAGCACAATCACATCTGCGTATTTCCCCGCTGCCAGCGTTCCGATCTTGTCGTCCAATCTGGCCAGTTCCGCCGGATATTGAGTGGCCATCCGTACCAGCTCCTTGTTGGAAAAAATCGCGTCAGGCTGCCCGGCATTCCATGTCGTTGCGTAGGTGAGCTCCTCCAGCATTCCGCTGCTTCCCGTAGGGCTCCAGTCCGGAGCCAGCGCGATTTTCACCTTTTTACACAAAGCGGTGGCTACGTCTGCGGTCCCGCCGTAAAGTTCGATGTTGCTGTGCGGCGACCAAATCAACCCGACATGGTTATCCCCCATCGCCTTCAAATCAGCCGCCTTCAGCGCCACACCATGAATAATGGACACGCCCTCGCGCAGAAACCCCCGCGCCACAAACATTTTGAATTCCCGCGCCGCGCTCGCGTCCGTGGGTTTTCCTTCCGACAAATGGACAACAAAGGCCGTCAGCTCCTTCTTATCCAGATCGTTGTTGATCTTGGCGACGGTGGCGTTGTCCTTTTCCAGCGGGAAAACTTCGTTTCTTAGTTTTTCCTTTCCCGGAACCCCAGCTTCGTAAAATCCCGAATAGAAATCCAGGTTTCGCGCCATCCCTTCAATGCATTTCTCCGGGCCCAGACTTCCCACCAGGGACGTTTCCCCCTCGGTGATGGCTTTCACCTCCGCATACCGGTTCATTTCGCATCCCAGATTTGCTTTGCCTAGCGCGGAGTGCGGAGTATTGAGGGCGACGCCGTAACCAGGAAGCTGTTGCCAGTCGTACCGGTTCCCAAATTCCTTGTAAGTCCTCCATCGCGGAAATAGATTCCACGTAATGTGGTTGTGCAGGTCGATGAATCCCGGCAGGATCACCCCGCCCGTCTCCACGACCAGCGTCCCATGCGGCATACTAATGTTCAGGCCAACCTCCTTGATCTTCTCTCCCACGATCAGAACCATCCCGTTCTCGATCACCTGCTCCGGCGTCACAATCGTTCCCTTCAGCGCATACGCCTCTTCCTGCGCCCGCGCTGAAGTACAGAAGGGCGTCACGATCGCGGCAACGACCAGCCATTTCCCCAGCCTCTTGAGTTTCTTCATTTTTCCTCCAGGGAGGACACCGCTCGGCCACCAAGGTTAGCCGGGAGCCCCATTGATTCGAGGCATGACTGCCTTAGCAGGCCCTCCACCGCGAATACACTTTCGTTCGACGGTAAGGCGGTGTAATCTCCTGATAATTGTAGATCTATGTTAGCTGCGTTATTCCATCTCTTTGCGGGCCTCTTAGGACTTTCACTCCTCTACGCGGCGCTATTCCTTCACGAAAACGAAGAAGGACAACTCCAAAACCGGCTCGAAAAACTATGGGTTGCCGTCGACGACCTATCGAAGGCCGCTCTCAGCAAGCAAACCGCGTTTCTCCAACAGGTCTCGGCCATGGCCAACAGGGCTCTGAATCAACTTTTCGGGGAAAAGTTATTCTCGTTAGGTGCCGCGTCAACATCGATTTGTTTTTCCGTCGGCGCAGTACTTCTCTTCCTGGCCTACCTCAGGCGGGAAATCCTCATGTATGACTGGGAAACTACCCTCATCCTTCTCGTTCTGGGTGTTGCTTCTTTCGCGGCCGGGCGGCTGCCGATTCCCTTCCGCTATCTTGGTCTCCTTTGGATTCCGGGATGCATGTTCTTTCTCCTTTATGCCGATTGGCACACCGGGAGATGGCACTGGAGGTGGATAAGCGAGGAATTCTTGCCAGTCTCCGTCGTTTTTGTGGGTGGCTTTCTTTCCGACCTTCTCTTTATCGCTCTGAGCCGCTTTTGCTTGCGCAAAAGTTCCGAGATGAAGAGTGGGTTGAAGATCGCTTCTGTCATAACTCTGAATGGTGCCGCTGGGCTCGTTCTCATTAGCCCGGCAATTCTTGCGATCGTGCCGAATCCTCAGCAGTATTACTACCTCTTCAATCCGCGCCTTAGCCTCGCATTCCTCGGAGCCTCCAATCTGGTTACTGGTGCGATTGCACTTCTCTTTGTCGTCCTTGCGCTTGCCGCTCTCGCTCATTTGGCCGTCTGGCCTATTCTGGAAAGACCAATCTATTCCCTTCAACGCTTTGGCGTCGCGCGCCAGCCGAAACTTCTGGCTGCTGCCTCGGTCGCGTGCTTGTTGTTCGCCTGGCCAAATAGCCCCATCATCCACGGCATCACAAAACTCATTCACCTTGGCTAAGTACAGCAACGGTGTACGGGCCTGCCTTCGTATCGAGGTTCTTCAGGTGTCTTTTACCGTCAACTCTCAACGGTCGACTGTTAACCTCCCGCAGCCATTTCCACCGATTTCCACAACTCTTTCGAATTCCACCCCTCCCGCAAGCCCTTTCCCTCGGCCAACTTGTACCCTACTGTGTCAAACAGCCCACGCCCATTCGAATGACAATATAGTTATCCTTGACAGCCTATGTCTTTTGCGCTATCATAGTGTTTGATAGTTCGAGCCCATTCTCGACCGAATTTCGGCGCCCCGTCTTCCGCTCTTCTTATTCTCCGCGCTCTCAGTGAACGGCGTCTACCCCGATCCGGTCGGGGTGTTGAAATCCCCCAGACTACGCGTCTGACTTCCCATTGGTCGTGCCTCCCCACCGGCACGCTGCCTCGACGTGAGAACGTTTCCCGTAACTCTCATGGAATCATATCGTTTGCAGACCCCCACCCACTAACCCCTGCCGAATCATATCGTTCCAAAATCACCGGGGGGAGGGGGGCCTGTTTCCAGCGCTCGGACGCCTCGACGTTCACACTCTGGCCCCGCCGTAAGTCCTTTAGACGCAACACTTATAGACTATCTCGCAAGTGGTGCAAACAAAAGACTTACGAGATAGCTAAACCCTTTAGATGCAACACTTATGAAAATCAGGGGGAGGGAGGGGGCACATCCTTCAAGGCACAGCTTTTCTCCCAAGTTTCACGGGACCGGTCACGGGACCACAGATCACGTTCCTGTCCTTACAGAAAACTGTTTACTGACAACTGATCACAATTCCCTCAATGATCGTGCGACATGCCAGCCATATCGTGCGCCGACTTGGAATCCCGCCGCAGCGTCGCCATCTTCGCATCATCGGCCGCCACGAAATAGCCGACCGCAATGCCCATCGCGCCATCATGCAGAAGTTTTCCCGTCGGATTGTCGTACGTCGCGGAGATTTTCAGCACGTCGCCTTTCGCGAATTTGTACCCGCCTTCCTGGACAAACAGTTTCACCGGGATGGACTCCAGCATTCCCTGCGCGTCCACTTTCGCATTCAGCGTCGCCACTGTCTCTTTGCGCGACACGTCCTGCAGCACGATCTGTCTTCCATAATCGTGCAGGTGCCGCCCACGCCGATCAGCACGCCGTCATACTTCACCACCAGCACTCCCGCTTGTTCCGATTTTCCCGGCTTCACGTCGTAGCTCGAGTCGCTGCACACCTTCACGTCCATCCACGCCGGATACACATTTTTTCGCGGCGCAGCCGCGGCATCGCCCGCTTCCTGAAAGGGAATCACCACTTCAAGATAAGCTTTGTCATAGGAAGTCGCCGTCGGGTTGTACATCATCGTCTCAATGCGAATCTTGTTGCCTTTTTGCACGCGGTAGCCGTACCCGGGAATTTCGGCCCAGTCCGTCATCTCGCTTCCCGCTCCGAAGATATGTTCTTCTTTGTTGGGGCACAGAAAATCGGCGCGATTCTCGTTCCAGAACGCCACGTGATGCAGCGGCGCTCCCGGCAGCGTGTTCCCGCTCGCATCCTTGAGCCGCGGGTGATACGCCAGCAGCCAGCCATCAATCGGCACGTTCCAAACGAGATCCGGCGGCTGCGGCATTTTCATGTGTGGCGTGTTTGCCGGCAAATTCATCGGCCCCACGCGGAGCTTGATTGTATGAGTGGCCATGTCGAAATTCGCATCGAGCTTGACGCCTTTCGCGACCGCGTGGTTCATGCCACCCTGCATAAAGGTGCCATGCTGCATGTGCTCCATGTCATGCGGCGCTTCCGCCGGTTTTTCCTGGGAAAACGCAACGCTGGCCATGAGCAAACAACCGCAAAATATTTTCGCTGTTCGCATCATAGTACTCCGCGCCGCTTCACATTTTTAATCGCAGCGCATCTCTATCCTATCTCTATTGGATGCCCCGCGTCGTTGCGGAGTTCATCGGTGCGCAACGTCATTGAGCGACATTGTGGCACAAGGTGCGTCATGGCACGGAAGGAGTATCGGCAGTTTTAGATTCGCAGCAAATGCTTTAGAATTAGAGACGTTCCCGCTGTGGGCGTGTAGCTCAGCTGGGAGAGCGCCTGCTTTGCAAGCAGGAGGTCACCGGTTCGATCCCGGTCACGTCCACCAAAACTTTACTTCGCTCCTCGCGGTCGAGTTTCGCCTGCCCGGCTATTGATGTGATAAGTTGTCCGAGGCAAACTCTGACCATGCTTGTGATCAGATGTATTTCGGACGCGAGGTAGTTTCGATGGCCGGTATCGCGGCACCCACTCTGAATGATTCGATGTCTGCGGAAAACGTTCGAAGGATCGAACGCTTCGATGTCCTGATCGTGGGCGCGGGACTTTCCGGAATCGGCGCAGCCTATCACCTCCAGACCGAATGCCCGTCAAAAAGCTTCACAATCCTGGAGGGCCGCAATGCGATCGGAGGAACTTGGGACCTGTTCCGCTATCCCGGAGTGCGCTCCGATTCCGACATGTACACACTCGGCTACCGTTTCCGCCCCTGGCGCGGAGCGAAAGCGATCGCCGACGGCCCAGACATCCTCAACTATCTCCGGGAAACGGCACTTGAATATGGCATCGACCGCAAGATCCGCTTCGGCCATCAGGTCACGCGTGCGTCGTGGTCCTCGGAGGAAGCCGCCTGGACCGTTGAAGCCACGGGCCCGGATGGAAATACCGCACAGTTCGTCTGCAACTTCCTCTATATGTGCAGCGGCTACTATAACTATGAAGAAGGCTACATGCCAGGGTGGCCGGGCATGGACCAATACCGCGGCCGCGTCGTTCACCCGCAGAAGTGGCCCGAAAATTTCGACTACGAGGGCAAGCGCGTCGTCGTAATCGGCAGCGGCGCGACGGCGGTGACCCTGGTTCCAGCGCTAGCGAGAAAAGCCTTGCACGTCACCATGCTGCAGCGCTCGCCGACCTACATCGTTGCGCGGCCGTCCGAAGATCCGATCGGGAAGTGGCTGCGCAAGCTGCTGCCTGCCCGGCTCACTTACGGCATCGTGCGCTGGAAGAATGTCCTACTGGGGTTGTACTTCTATAATCTCGCGCGGCGGCGGCCGGAGTTCACGAAAAAGGGAATTCTGAAGCTCGTGCAGAAAGAGCTTGGCCCTGATTACCCTGTCGAAAAACATTTTTCGCCACGCTACAACCCGTGGGACCAGCGACTGTGCCTGGTTCCCGACGCCGATTTGTTTGCCTCGATTCGCGAGGGCAAGGCCTCTATCGTCACCGATGAGATTGAGACGTTCACCGAGAAAGGCCTGCGGCTGAAGTCCGGAGAAGAACTCAAAGCGGACATCATCGTGACCGCCACCGGACTCCGGTTGAAATTATTGGGGGGAATGCAGGTGCTGATCGACGGCGTTCCCGCCGATCTTTCGCGAACGTTAAGCTACAAAGGAATGACGTACAGCGATATTCCGAATCTCGCCTCCGCTTTTGGTTACACCAACGCGTCGTGGACGCTGAAAGCGGACCTAACGGCGGAGTACGTATGCCGGCTGCTGAATTATATGGACGCCCGCGGCTATGACTACTGCACGCCACGCAGGCACGATCCATCCATCGTCGAAGAGCCCTTGGTGAATTTCACCTCCGGATATTTTCAGCGGTCGATCGCCAGCCTTCCGAAACAAGGCTCCAAGAAACCGTGGAAGCTCTATCAAAACTATGCGCTGGACATGCTCGCGCTGCGGTATGGCAACGTGGACGACGGCACCATGGAATTCGGCCATCGCAAAAGCGAACAACCGGCCATTCCGCTCACCAGTGCTGGACATTCACAGTTTTTGTTCCTAAAATAATTTTCCGCTTGGCGCTTGTTTAGACGGTAAGGTTCGAATCCAGCACGCTCCTGCGATGGGATCACAAAGTCCCCAAACGATGGTCCAAGGAGAAGCTCGTTCAGGGCGGATCGCTGCCTTCCTGGATAGCCGGTATTCGCCGGTGTTGACTCATTTCAGCCTTGTTTGCATTTCACTGTGCATGTTCTGGCTGCTGCTGCGATTGCCTTTTTGGGCTGCGCTTCTGCCATCTGCGGCAATCCACCACCGGATCGGTATTCTGCTCCACGAGTACGTTCACGGCATCCCTTTCCGAAAATACCGGCACAATCTGTGGGTGCTGACCCTGTTTGAAGGACTGTTGCTCAGCTGCGGGATGTTCGAGCTCTTCCGTGCCACTCACCTGGCCCACCATCGTTGGCTAAATACGGTTCGCGATCCGGCCATGCAGGCGGAGCATCGGAATGGCAGTAATGGTGCGATGTTGAGCCGGCTGGGGGCGCTCGAAGCGTCGCAGCAGGTGAAATTCCTGAGGCTTTATCTACGGGGGAAAGTTCCGTACGTAAGAACGTCGCAGTTTGTTCGCGGGCTGTTGGCGTCATTGTTTGCGATCATCGGTTGGTGCTACTTTGGCCAGCCATGGATGCTGGCGAAGCTGGCGGTACTTACGGTGGCTACATCACTGCTGAGCTCGTTTCGCGGAGCAGTCGAACACCATGGTCCTCCGGGACAGACCGCGTTTTCAAATGAATATAGAGTGCGGATTTCTTTATTCAACCTGAACCGTCACATCGATCACCACTTGAATCCAGTTCGCCCCTGGTACAAACTGCGCTTTCGCTCTGAAAAGCCCCTGCCTCCGATTTGTTACTGGACCTACTGGTTTCACGTTTACGTAAAGCGCGACTATGTTCTCCTGCCTCCACCCGCACAACCTCATATGGATCCAGGCCGCTGAAGAGCGGTCTCGCTCGCGCAGGTCGCACCTTATTCCTCACTTGACATGAATGATAGGAGAGGTGTAACGCTTCCGTTTCGTCCATCACTATTTGGAGTTACCGCGTGCCACGGCTGCTCACTGCGGGAGGTATCCCTCATGGAAAAGAACTACGAAGTGATCGTCATCGGAAGCGGTTTTGGAGGCGCTATCACAGGATGCCGTTTGGCCAAGAAATGGGACCGCGGCCGGGTCCTTATCGTGGAGCGCGGCAAGAGATATCCGATGGGGTCCTTTCCGAGGAAACCGCACGATTTCGCACATAACTTCTGGGCGCTCTCAGGGGAAAACGTACGCCGTCCCCGCCACGTCCGAAGGCTCCTCGATCGCGGAGAAGAATCGCATGGAATTTTCGATGTTCGAAACTTCAAGCACATGGATGCGGTAGTCGGGGCGGGGCTGGGCGGGGGCTCGCTGATTTACGCCAACGTATTTATGATCCCTCCCGAGGAAGTCTTTGATGAGCGCTGGCCCAGCTCCTGTAAGAGAGAAAAACTGAATCCTTACTATGCCATCGCCAAAGAAGTCCTCGGCTCCAGACCCATTCCCGTGAATGACGATCCGCGCCGGCAGATTATCCGGCACGGACTGTTCGCAGAGGCGGCCAAGAAGAACGGCAGGGATTCCCAGTTAGTGGATATCAATGTATTTTTCGGCAATGATTTCCAGAAACCCCTGCCTATAGGCGTGCAAGAAAAAAATCGCTACGGTGCGCTGCAGACCTCCTGCGTCTATTGTGCTGAATGCGATATAGGCTGCAACTATCATGCGAAGAACACTCTGGATCTGAATTATCTTTTCGTCGCAGAGCATCGCTACCAGGCTGACATCCTCACGGAGCATCTCGTTTTGAAAATCGTGCCCGTCAACGCAACACTAGCCGATGATCCTGAGGCGGACGGAACGAACGGATACAGGATTTATTACCGCAACCTTTGCGGGAACAAGACGGAAATCCAGTCGGCGTTAGCACAACGCGTCGTGGTATCGGCCGGAGCCCTCGGTTCGACAGAGATGCTGCTGCGGTGCAAGGAACATTTCCGCACACTTCCGCGAATCAGCGGCAGACTCGGCCATGGTTTTTCCGGCAACGGCGATTTTATAAGCTTCGTGCTGGGCAGCAAGTTCCCCGCCGATCCTAACTATGGTCCGGTGATTACGCAACGCACCGACTACAACCTGTTCAAGAATTTCGACCGCGGGCGGGCTTTCATGCTTCAGGACGCCGGCTATCCCAATATGTTGGCCTGGTTTGTCGAAGGCGCCAAGCCAGGCTTCCTGCGCCTGGGTGCATTGGGAAGATTCCTTCACCAGTTGTACTCTCGACTGACGACCGGGAAATCGCTCGGTTCCTTGGGCTGGGCGATCGACGACATGTTGAGCGAAGATGTTTCTTTTCAAACATGCGTACTGCTCTGCATGGGAATCGACGAATCAAACGGAGTCATGACCTTGGACGGGAATCATCAACTTGCCCTTAACTGGCCCTACCAAGACAGCCTCTCTCTGTATCAAGCCATCCTGGAATCCTGCAAACAATTTTCTCGCACGGTACAAGCCGCTGTTTTTACGCCGCTCCCCATCTGGGATTGGCCGTTCCGCAGCAATGCAACCGTTCACGCCCTCGGTGGTTGCACACTTGCGAACGATTCTTCTAGCGGCGTGACGAGTGCGGACCGCGAAACGTTCGGACAAGTGTTTGGGTATAGGAATCTGTACGTCGCAGACGGTGCGATCGTACCGACTGCCGTCGGGGCAAATCCCACGGCCACAATCTCCGCACTGTCTGAGATGATAGCCCAGGGTATAACGGGCACTGTGCCGGACCCAAACCTCTAATCTCGGTTAAAACGCTGGGGTGCGAGGATTGGTGCTCATGGCAGTAGTCCCGGCCTCGAGTTGCGCCCGCCAAACCGTCTGCTGATCTCATCGGTGATAAGATCACATTCGAAAGCCAAGTTTACGAGGGCTCGATGTTCGCCTTCAACTTGAGAAAGAGTCACCGGGAGTGAATCGGACGTGAGCAAAGGCCAGAAGCAGCGCCTGATCGTCGGGCTTTCGGGCTCGAGCGGATTGCCGTATGGAATCCGGTTGCTCGAAGTGTTGCGAAAACTCGGCGGCCACGAGATTCACCTGATTTTGACGGACGCCGCGAAGCTGAATATTTCCGTCGAGACGGAGTGCCGCGTGAAAGACGTGGAAGCGCTCGCGGACGTGGTTCACAACGTGATGAATATTTCGGCGAGCATCGCGAGCGGGTCGTTTCGAACGGAAGGCATGATCGTCGCCCCGTGCTCGATCCGAACGCTTTCGGCGATCACCCATTCCTTTGCCGACAATCTGCTGGTGCGCGCCGCCGACGTGGTGCTGAAAGAGCGGCGGCGGCTGGTGGTGATGCCGCGCGAAACGCCGCTGCACACCGGGCATTGCAAGCTGCTTTACGAAGCCTCACAAATGGGAGTTATTATTTTTCCGCCGATGCCCACGTTTTACGGACGCCCGCAAACGATTGACGACATGATTGACACCACCGTCGGGCGGGTGCTCGATTTGTTCGGGATCGATGCAGGCCTCGTCAAACGCTGGACCGGCATTGAGGGCAAAGCGAAGAAATAAAAGTGGTTTCTGCTACGGCGACGAAAAAACGATTCAAACAACCCCGCAAGACGATCTCGAAGTTCAGATTGGATAATGCGTGGGCGTCCGCCGAATCGTGATCCATCGTAACTCGGTGAACTCCTCGAGTGCAGCAGTTCCTCCCAGTCGGCCCCAGCCACAGTCTTTGACTCCTCCGAAAGGCATTTGCGGCTCATCATGCACGGTAGCGCCATTGACGTGGCAACTATTTGCTGACTTCGGTGCTGGCCATGATGCTCCTCCCAACCTTCCGCGGAATAATACCTGAGAGACAGCGGCGAACGCCGGAAAACTTGGGATCAATGGACGAAACATCTTTTTCCGTGGATTGTGAAGCAGATTCTGAAGAAAGAGAAAAGCCTAAGTCAAAGTTCCTTGCAGCACTTCTCGGAGGAGTTCCTGTTTCTGCGCAGGGAGTTTCTTTCCCAGCGCCGTCAGGTAGAACACGTCGATGGCTTTGTGGCCTTCGGTATCAATCAGTGCGACCTCGATATTGCATCCGAGGCGGGCGAGCGCCGAGCCGATGTCGTAAAGCAAGCCCGAGCGGTCCTGCGCGACGATTTCGAGAAGCGTGCTGTGCGCGGAAGACGAATCGTCAAAATTGATGCGCGTTTCGACGGTCACCTTGGGGACACGACCGCGGCTGGCGCTCTCGCGGCTCTTCAGCAGCGGTTCGAGCGCTACCTTTCCGTTCACGACTTCCTCGAGGCTCTTGCGGAAGCGCGCGATTTCGCTGGGATTCAGCTCCAGCGTGCGGTGCAGGTCCGCGAAATGAAATGTATCCAGCACGATCCCGGCGGCGTTCCCGAAGGCATCCGCCTTGTTGATATTCATGCCCCATCCGGCAAGCACGCCGGAGATGGTGGCGAACAGCGCGGGGCGGTCGGCGGTCAGCAGCGTCAAGGCAAATCCATGGCGCGTGGCTACTAATTCCGTTTGCACGGGCTCGCTGCCCAGTTTCCGGTAAAGCCCAAAGTGCGCCGCAATATCTGCCGCCGAGTGCACGGCCAGATAACGGCGCGGGAATCCCTCAAGGAAACGCTCGATTTCCTCCGTCGAGGCGTCGCCTGCCAGCGCCTTGACGCGCCCGAGAAGCGAGACTTCGTCGTGTGCATGCAGCCGGTCGCGATCGAGCGTGCGACTGAAGTAATTGGAGGTGGCGACGAAAAGCTGCCACAACATTTCCGCTTTCCATGGCGTCAGCGCCTCGGGATTCACGGAATGAATATCGGCGTACGTGAGCAGGCAAAGTCTTTGCAGGCGTTCCTGGGTGGTGACGGACTCGGCGAAAGCGGAAACGGTGGCGGGATCGAAAATATCCCTGCGCTGCACGGTAGCGGACATGTCCAGATGGTGCTCGATGAGGAATTGGACTTCCGTTTTTTCTTCCGGAGAAAGCTTCAAGCGGCGCGCGGCGCTATCGAGGGCGGCCAGGCTGCCGGTGACGTGATTCTCTACTGGCATTCCCTTCCCGACGTCGTGCAGGAGCAGGGAGAGGATGAGCAAATCGCGCCTCTCGAGGGTCTTCCAGAGCGGCACAAAATGGATGCCTCGTTCGTCCGGCGGCGCGGCCAATTCCTGCAGGTGCTCGATGGTTCGCAAGGAATGTTCGTCAACGGTATAGCGGTGATAAAAGTCGCGCACCACCAGTGAATCGATCATTCCAAATTCAGGCAGGATCTCTGTCAGCAGCCCTAGCCGTTGCATGGGGCGCAAGGCCACGCCCGGATAATCGGAGCCGAGAATTTCTCGTAAGGACGCCCAGCATAGTTCCGTGTTCCTGGGAGGGAGTTCCGGATGCGTCAGGATGTAGCCAATGCTGCGCTCCGCCTCGCGGCTTAGTGGAGTGCCGGTGCGGGCCGCTTCGGCAAAGAGCGAGTAGGTGATGGCGCGGTCGGAGAGGGCGGGCTGATCAAGCACTTCGAGCAAGCCATCGCGCACGTTGAAAAAGCGGCCATCCCCGCGCTCAATTCTGGAGACGCGCGTGGCGTTCAACAGACGCTGCCGCAGCGTCAAAGGTACAGGGGCTTTTTGTTCCAGGTAGCGCAGCAATTGGCGGTTCAGCGTTCGCGCGTGGCGAAAATACTGGCGCATCCATTCCGAAGGAGTCCTGGCAACGTTGTCTCCCACCCCCAGCGCGCGCTCAGCGGCAGCCGCCTGCAGTTCATAAGTGAGCGTGTTATCGTTGCGGCCGTTGCTGTAGTGCAGAAAACATCGAATGGCGCTGAGAAAATCAACCGCGGCGGCGGAAAGCTCTTCCTCGGCTGCGGTGATGTTTCGAACCCCTTCCTTTTCGTCGACAATCTGCCGAAGCCAGATAGTGGCCTGGTAATCGCGCATGCCGCCGGGGGACTCTTTGACGTTAGGCTCGAGATGAAAGATGGTATTGCCGTAACGAGTCAATCGTTCGCGCGTCAGCCGGTGAAGCTGCGCCAGAAGAAAGGGCCGCGCCTGTTTTTCCGAAGCGGGGAGCACTTTGGTATCGAGTTTTTCGAAGAGCTGGGCATCGCCCGCCAGGAACCGGCGATCGAGGAGCGCCAGGTGAAACTCGGCGTTGTCTTCTTCGATTCGCTTGCACTCTTCGAGGGTGCGGCCCGCCGAGCTGACCCGGAAGCCCAAGTCCCACAGAGTGCGCGAAAATTCCGAGATTAACGGGCGGGATTCCTGTTCCGCTCTCTCGTTCCCGAACAAGAACAGAATATCCAGATCAGAGTAGGGAAAAAGCATGCGGCGCCCATAACCGCCGAGCGCCAGCAGGCAAAGCCCCTGCGGTTCGCGGCTGTGGACCTGCTGAACTTCGCTGAAAATTTGCTGGATGTTGCGGTCCGCTAGTTCGCATAGTGCGCGCAACGTTTCACGCGCACTCGTCCCTGCTTCGAACTGTTGCCGGATGCGTTGCCGTTCGGCGTCAGCCTGCGGACCGAGCACGGACAAAGGCGTGGGAGAGCCTGCCATGTTTTTTGCGGGTGGGATGCCCGGATTAAGACCGGGGCGTGCAGCGGTCGTCACGTTGGTCGCCTCGCGTTCAGTAAGCCGGCGGCGCGGCGGCCATCGGTGAAGAGTTAGAGCGCGTTTTCACCGCGCTCCTCATTGCGAATCCGAATGGCTTCCTCAACCCTCGATAGGAATATCTTACCGTCACCAATCTTCCCTGTCTTGGCTGTCTTCAAGATTGTGTCCACGGCACGGTTCACCAGCGCGTCCGGCAGCACCATTTCCAGTTTGATTTTCGGGAGCAGGTCCACCGTGTATTCACGGCCGCGGTAGACTTCGGTGTGGCCCTTCTGCCGGCCGTGCCCGCGCACTTCGGTCACCGTCATGCCTTCGATGCCGATTTCGCGAAGGGCATCTTTCACGGATTCGAACCGCGAGGGCTGAATGATTGCCTCAAGTTTCATCATGGATGTTTCCGCTCCGCCCCCTGCCCGGCGCTCTTTCGCCGGCTTGTCCTACGATTCAAGGTTGTAAGCCTCTTCGCCGTGTTGCGTGATGTCCAGACCTTCGACCTCGTGTTCTTCCGGTACGCGCACGCCGGTGATCAAGTCCACGATCTTGAGAAGCACGATCGTTCCCACCAGCGCAAGTCCCCAGGCGATCAGCACGCCCACAAGCTGGTTGCCTACCTGACCCCAATGCCCGTCGAGACCGCCCGCGGGTTTGCCCGCCCCGAAGATGGGGTTAATCACTTGCTGCGCGAAAACGCCGGTGAGCAGCGCCCCAATCGTTCCACCTGCGCCATGCACGCCGAAAGCGTCCAGCGCGTCATCATACCCGAAGATGGCTTTCACTTTCGTCACCATCAGGTAACACAAGACGCCCGCAATCAATCCGATAGCCAGCGCCGGCATCGGGCCGACGAATCCCGAGGCCGGAGTGATGGCGACGAGCCCGGCTACTGCTCCGGAGATCGCACCCAGAGCGCTCGCGCGCCCATTCTTGAGCCATTCCGCGGCGCTCCAGCCGAGCGCTGCCGCTGCCGCCGCGAAGTGCGTGGCCACAAAGGCGCTGGTTGCCAGGCTGCTTGCTGCCAGCGCGCTTCCCGCGTTAAACCCGAACCAGCCTACCCACAGCAAGCAAGCCCCGATGAAACTTAGCACCAGGCTGTGCGGCGGCATTGGTTGCTTTGGATAACCCGTGCGTTTGCCCAGGTACAGTGCGCACACCAGCGCCGAAACACCCGAAGAAATGTGCACGACCGTTCCGCCCGCAAAGTCCAGACATGGAAACCGGCCTCCAACTGCATTCAGCAATCCGCCTTTACCCCAAACCATGTGAGCCAGCGGCGCATAGACCACCAGAAACCACAGCGTCAGGAAAAGCACCGTTCCACTGAACTTCATGCGTTCGGCGGTGGCGCCGGTAATCAGGGCCGGCGTGATGATCGCAAACATCAACTGATACACCATGAAGGTCGCCTGCGGAATCGTCCCGGCGTAATCCGGATTGGGGTCCGCCCCTACGCCCTTCAGAAATGCATGTTCGAAGCTCCCGATAACCGGCCCGTTCCCGCCGAAGCACAAGCTGTATCCCACCAGGGCCCACAGGACGGTAATCAGTCCCATGAGGGCGAAACTCTGCATCATGATGGCCAGCGTGTTTTTCCGGCGCACCAGGCCGCCATAAAAAAGCGCCAATCCCGGCCCGGTCATCATCAGTACGAGTGCCGCGCTCACCAGCATCCAGGCGTTATCGCCGGCGGATTGCGCCGCCGTCACGCGCTGGTCGAGTTGCGCCAGTTTGTCGTTTACGGCTTTGGAGGAATCCTGAGCTGTCGAGGGGGCCGCTGCTGCGGTGGCAGGTGTTTGCTGCGAGGAAAGGGGGACAGCGGAGAGCAGGAGGGCACCAAGTACCAGGACAAGACTGAGGCTACACTTCCACCCTCTACACTTCATAGATATGTCCGCTCCGCTGGCGCTGGATTCAACTGCCGGGGACCCGCTGATTCGTCGCCCAAGATTATACGCACCCACGCCGCGGTTCACAGTTTGAAATTTTCATTCCCCGGATTCGTTTTTCTGATAGTTGTGTTCCCACAGTTTCAGGACTGAACCGTTTCTTCCGGGCGGCGTGGAACGGTTTTCTTTGTTCCATCCAGCCGCCAGCGTATAATGCCGTGCGGCTCGATTGAGAATCGCCGCAACACCGGAGAGAGTACGGACCGATTGTTATGACTGAGCGGCCTCCCATGGAAATCAACGTGCGCCAGTCCGGCGGGGTGTCGGTACTCGAGGTTCATGGCCGCCTGACCATCGGCGAACCGAGCGAGCAGCTTAACGCCGCTCTCCAATCCGTTGTTCAGAGCGGCATGCACAAAGTTATCGTCGTCCTCAATGGGATCCCGCAGATCGACAGCTCCGGCATCTCCACGCTGGTGCGCATCTCCATTCAGCTTGCGCGCGATGGCGGCGTGCTGCGGCTCGTCTGCGGCCCAGGCCGCGTCCGCGATGCCCTCACCGTTACCCGGCTTGTCGAAGCCATCCCCACGTTCGAAACCGAAGCCGCTGCGCTCGCGAATTTCTAGGCTGGCGCGTTAATTATTCCAAGTGTTGGCGTGTTACACTCCCGCTTCGGCGAGTAAGGTCATCCCTTATAGGCATTCAAAATGGATTCACAGATGGCAACGCCTGATGTGCTGAAACGTCTCGCGACTGTGCTGCTTGTACTCTTGCTCCTGATGGTGGCTGGGCTAGTGCTGTATCCTCGTTTTAGTCTCGCGGATGTCAAGAAAGACCGCAAGAAGGCGGCAGGTCTCATCGCCGTCGAAATAGCCCGCCTCCAGTTGCGCAAAATCTATGTTGCAGATTTTCTCGACGTTTCCGGTACCCGTACGGATAAGAGCTGCTACTTCTCGTCAGTCTTTTCGACCTATTTGAAAGAGCATGCAAAGAATTTCGAAGTCTTAAGCCGGATCGACACGCAGAAATTCCTGGGCACCGCAGGAATATCCACCGCCAACCTCCGCCGCCCCGAATCCCTTGCCAAAATAGGCGCTGCCACCGGCGCCGACGCCATCCTATTCGGTACTCTTGTCCTGGAGAAAAACCACGCCGCTCTCACTTTTTCGCTCCGCGACGTAAGCAGTGGAGGGGAGCTCTACCAAACGCAGTATCAGGAGAATGTAGATTCGACTTTCGATGGTGCGTTCCCTGCCGCCGCTGGCCCAGACGGCCAGTTATTCTATTTCCCCGATTTCGACGGTATTAGCTCGCCCAAGTGCGTCCGTTGTCCTCCTCCTGAGTACACGGATGCCGCTAAAAAGGCCAGAGTAACCGGAACGGTTTTATTCTCAGTGATCGTTACAGAACAAGGTAAATTGAAGGACGCCCGACTAATTCGAAGTCTGGAACCATCACTTGAACGAGCCGCAATCGATGCGATGCGGAAATGGTCGTTGAATCCCGCCAAGGACGCTGCTGGCAACCCTGTTCCCGTTCGCGTTGTTATTGAAGTGAGCTTTAATCTCGCTTAGAGCAACGAATGTTCCAGTAGTAGGTTCGGGAAACCTCGGGGATTGGTGCCGCGAGCTACCCGCCCTTTTTGAGTTCGGCGAGGACCAGCTTGGCGAGTTCTTTCAGCGTTTCGAATACGCCCACGCCTTGGATGGCCACGCCTTCGAGCACTGGTTCATCCTTTTTCCGAAGCTGTTTGATCAGCTCCGGCACGGCCATGGCGTTGGGCAGGTCGCGCTTGTTCAACTGCAGCACGTAGGGAATGGTCGCGAAATTCAGGTTGTGCTCTTTCAAATGTTCCTGGAGGTTTTCCATGGTTTCGAAATTCGCGTCCAGCCGCTCTTCCTGCGAATCCGCCACGAAGGCCACGCCGTCCGCGCCTTTCAAAATCAGTTTGCGGCTGGCTTCGTAGAACACCTGTCCGGGCACGGTATATAAATGAAAGCGAGTCTTGAAACCGCGCACCGTTCCTAAATCCAAAGGCAGGAAGTCGAAAAAGAGGGTGCGGTCTGTCTCCGTGGCGAGAGAGACCATCTTGCCCTTCTGATTCTGTCCGGTGTGGTCGTAGATCCACTGCAGGTTGGCGGTCTTTCCGCCCAGACCTGGACCGTAGTACACCAGCTTGCAGTTAATTTCGCGAGCAGGAAAATTGATGAAAGGCACGTTGTCGTTGACCAGAGTCCGGCTACAAATTTATAGCATACGCGGTGCAGGCAGGCCAGCTTTCTCGCCCCGCTTGTCACGTTACGGGCAGTGCTCTAACAGTTTCCGCGATTTGCCCGGAAACGCCACGCTCTATTTTCAGGTATGCCTCCGTTCGGTAACCTTAGAGCCCTGCGCCCATCTCAAAATGACGGCTGGCGCCCCCGACGCACATCCGTTTGACGCGCGAAAGCGGCTCTGTTAGCATTCGCCCCATGGCAAAAGCGCGCAAAGCGTCCGCAGGCTCCTCCAGCCACTCGAAGGGCTCCGGGCATGGCCAGTCCAAGTCGCAGAAAAAGAAGCCTTTAGGCCAGGCACCTCCGCCCCAGCGCGGCGGCGTGGAGTTGGTGGACCCGCGCGTCCAGGCGCAACTGAAAACCTACGACGAAGCTTTGGCACTTTTCCATCAGCAGAAATTCGCCAGGGCCAAGCAGGAATTGGAAGAAGTGCTGAAGGGCCCCAGCAAGGAACTTGCCGACCGCGCGCGCATGCACCTGAAGATTGCCGAGCAGCGCATGAAGCCGTCTCAGGAGAAAAATCCTCACACCGCGGAAGAGCATTATCAGCGTGGAGTCGCGATGATGAACATCGGACGCTGGGACGACGCGCGAGAGAGCCTCGACAAAGCGCGCAAAGCCGCGCCTAAGGCTGACCACATTCATTACGCGCTGGCGGCGCTTGATTGCCTGACCGGCGAAGCCGATTCCGCGCTTGCCAATCTGAAGGTGGCCATCCAGCTCCGGCCGGAAAACCGCTATCACGCGCGAAACGATGAAGATTTCGCGTTCCTCCAGGAAGACCCGCGCTTCACCGAGCTGCTCTATCCGGAGAAAGACGGCCTCGCCAGCTAGCGCTGTTGTGGCGGGTCTTCAGACCCGTACTGATTTTTCTTCTCCGTGCTCTCTGTGGCACCTGAGCTCTGTGTGTTAGATTCTTTTCCGTAAGATGACGCCCGCTCCGCCATCCACAGCGCCAGCATGAAAAAACGCGCTTCCAATTCGAAACCTCTTCCGCCGAGCTTCCGCGTTGTTGCTCTCGGCGGCGGCACCGGCCTTTCCACGCTGCTGCGCGGCCTGAAAGAATACGTTTTCCGCGTCGCCGACGAACACGCCAGCCTGGAGCGGCCCATCGCCGATCTCGCCGCGATCGTCACCGTCACCGATGACGGCGGCAGCTCCGGCAGGCTGCGCCGTGAAAACCGCATTCTGCCGCCCGGCGACATCCGCAATTGCATGGTCGCGCTTTCGAAAGACGAAGCACTGCTCGGCCGCCTGTTTCAATACCGCTTCCACGCCGGCCGCGGCCTCATCGGGCACAATTTCGGCAATCTCTTTCTCGCCGCGCTTACGCACGTTACCGGTGATTTCACCGAAGCCATCCGCGTGAGCAGCAAAGTGCTCGCCATTCGCGGGCGCATCTTTCCGTCCACGCTTTCGAACGTCCACTTGGTGGCCACTCTGGAAAACGGACGTGTCGTCCACGGTGAAACGAGCATCACCGCCAGCCGCACGCCGATCAAGAAGCTTCATCTTTCGCCGCGCCGCGTGCGCCCTCTTCCCAAGGCCATCGAAGCCATCAAGCAAGCCGACCTGATCCTTCTCGGGCCCGGCTCGCTGTACACCAGCATCCTGCCGAATCTGCTGATTCCGGAAATCGCCAACGCTATCGCCCGGTCCAAAGCACCGCGCGTGTATATCGCCAATCTAATGACCCAGCCGGGTGAAACGTCCGGCTATGCTCTTGCCGATCATCTCCGCGCGATCCAGAAACACGTGCCGTTCCGCGTGATTGATTGGGTGGTCGCCAACCGCAAGTCGGTTTCGCCGGACGTGGCGCGGCGCTACCGCGCTGAAGGCGCCGAACCGGTGGCCATTGATCTCCTCGCGCTCCAGAAACTCGGCTTCCGCGTCATCCTCGACAATCTCCTCGAGGAACATGGCGTCATCCGCCATGACACCAAGCGCCTCTCCCGCTTGCTGCTTGAAGAATTCCTGCACCGTTAGTAAGCCTCGCGAATCCCCTGCAGATTTTTCACGCAAACAACTCCGGCTCTGTGGTCTGCAGCCTCTCTAAGCAACACTGCAAAAAGCAAAAAGGCCCCCCGATTTGGTCGGAGGGCCTTTCTGGCTAAGGGTTTGCGCAGCCGTTAGAAGATGATCTTCGCCACGAGTTGCGCATTTCGCGGTTCGCCAGGGCCGAGGCCCGGAGCACCATTGAAGTCGCCAATCGTGTCAGTTAGCACGCCGCTCCCGTTCACGGAGCCAGCGCCCGAAGCAAGGTTTATCCGGTTGAACATGTTGTATATCTCCCCCCGGAGTTGGATCTTGACGCGCTCTGTAATCAGGAAGTTTTTGAAGATCGAGAAGTCGATGTCCTTGAAGCTCGGCCCGTAGAACTTGTTGCGGGAAAGGTTGCCGAGAGGGTCTGTTCCTACACCTGCTGCCGCTGTGCAGGGCCCAGTCAGTTGCGGACCCGGCGGGCAAAAGACGTTCGGATTGACCCATGGCTCTCCAACCGGAGCAGTAGCCGACGGGCTATTTGCTCCCGAGAATGTATGATTAACGCCAGCGAATGGGTTGCCAACCAAATACATACCTGGACGGTCGGTGTTTCCGGTGATGTTGAACGGCTGTCCACCGTGGAGGACCCACAAGCTACTCAGTTGCCAGTCGTTGAGAATCCACCGTGCCTTACTCGAAGTTGACACAGCTTTCGGCACGTCGTACACCAAACTCGCCGTGAAGCTGTTACGCGTGTCGAAATCGCCGTTGCCATACTCGGCCCTAAGATTGCCGCTGTCCAGCGGCAGAGTTCCCCGGTACTCAGTTACCCCATCCAGTTCATGGCCCCAGGTATAGGAGAACTGGGAATTTAGGCCGTGCCAAGACCTGATCTTGAGGGTTGATTGCAGCGAGTTGTAATTGGAATTGCCGATACTCTGCAACTGATTGATATCGCCAAAGGCAGGGTACTGCGCGGCGAAAGGCCGGGGGCCACCTGCAAGCGGTGCCTGGTTGATATTCAACATGACCGAAAGGCGGTGCGCGGAGCTGCCAACATACCCGATCTGGAATACGGCAGCGTTGCCCAAGCTCTTTTCGATCTGCAGGTTGTAATTGTAGATGTAGGGTGGCCGGAAATTCTGGTCAACCGAGTAGAGACCGAACGGGCCGTTGGCGCAGCCAGGATCAGTCGGACCAGGAACGCCGCTCGCGCAAGTGACGACCCCAGGATAGATCGAGGCGCTTGAATTGGCGTGCCCTGCATTGGTGTAGCCAGCTGGACATGTCGATTGCTGCACCAATCCCCAGTTGTAACCACCGGCAGCATTGAAGCCGCAAATTGGCGTGCTGTAAAGCGAAACAGCCTTAGGACCGGCCGGGTTGTCTTCCAACCCATCTGCTCCACTATTGGGCGGGCGATAGTCGAGAAACGGGTTCATGTTAATCTGGTCGTAGTAGATGCCTGCGCTCCCGCGTACCACCAGGTCGCTCTTGCCCTTGGGCTGGTATGCGAAGCCCAACCGAGGCGCAAAGTTCTTTTTATATCCCGGAAAGATGTTATCGATCCCGTTGCCTTGGACAACGAGGCCCTTCCCTGGAACAAACACGGCAAGGTCTTTGCTCCCGTTATGAAGCGGTCCGAAATATTCCCAGCGCAGGCCCCAGTTGATGTTTAAGTTGCGGGTCACCTGCCATTGATCGCCGCCGAAAAAGCTGATTGCATTCACCGTGACAATACGTTCCGCATTTCCGACCGTCAAGCTGGAACTGGTCACATCGCCGGCAAGAAAGTCCGCCAAAGCAAGCGTATCCAGGCAAGTTGCATTGGTAGCGGCGCACGAACCAGCCCAGGGCCCCTGCGCTCCTGTGAAGCTAAAAAATCCGAGCGAGTGCCGGTAATAAAACTCATTGACGTGTCCCTGTCGCATTTCGCCGCCGAACCGGAATTGGTGCTTCCCCCGATTGTAAGAGACGACGTCTGCCAGCATTCCGGTGATGTCGTTGCGTCCTTCCGGTGGTGTGATTCCCACCTGCTCGAAGCCGCCGTTCCCGGAGGGGGGAATGATCGCAATGTTGGGCGCCCCGAAGATTGGCTTGCCATTGATGAGCGCGGCAGGACTCTGGGTCAGGCCCATTCCCACGGTATTAAAACTGGCGTTGGCGTCGCGGAAAGTCTGGTTAAAATAGTTCACGCCAAACAGAATCTGGTTTGTCACCGTCGGCGTGTAGGTAGAGTTAAGCACAAGCGTGTAATTCTGAACGTGAATGGGAGCTTTCTCGAAATAGAAAGGGAGGTTGGAGCTGGCCACTGCCAGCGCCGTGCTGGTCCCCAGAGGAGCCGTCTGGCTCCCCGTCCCATTGAACATGCGAGCCGAAAGATGATGTTTGTCGTTGAAGTTGTAATCGAGTTTAACGACGCCATTGTAACTGTAGCCCGTTGAAGGAGAAGAGCTAAAGAAATTGCTCGTCGCCCCCGACAAATTCAGAATCGAGGCAGGACCAGTTATGGGCCACAACCCTTGCGTTGTGCTGGTGTTACCCGGGCACGCTGGGATCTGCGCGAGTGCGCCCAACATGCTGCAGGAAATCGGGCTAGCCGCAACACCATTCTTGGTAAGCAAGGCAGCGGCGTTATTCACCCAAGCGCTCGAGGGTTCCGTGGCCACACCGCTCAGACCAATGATGTACTGCTGTTTTTCATAACCGAGGAAGTAGAAGAACTTGTTCTTCATAATCGGCCCGCCCACCGTGAATCCATAGTTCTCGTTGCGAAGTCTGGGTGCCTTAAGTGGGTCAGTACTCTGGCAAGCCGAACTCGAGCCCGGACAGAAAAAGGGCGAAGGGTCGGAAAAATATTCATTTCGCCAGTAGAAGTAGGCTGTTCCGTGGATGTTATTTCCGCCAGATTTAAGCACCACGTTCACCGTTCCTCCAGCGTTGCGTCCGGCCTCTGCACCTGATTGCGTCTGCGCAGAGAATTCGTCAATAGCATCCACTGGCAATACCACGCCAGCGATACCAGAGACGCCGCCCTGGTTGACCGCCGGGATGTTATGCCAGAAGTCGTTGTTGTCCACGCCGTCGATCTGCCAGTTCATCTGGTTTGGGCGTGTGCCATTCAGCGAACCAAACCCGCCCACGGAATATCCCGCATAGCCCGGCGCAACCTGGATCAATTGTGTGAAGTCGCGTCCGTTCAAGGGGACGTCCTGAACGATGTCGGACGAGATCGTGGTGTTCTGAACTTGCGTGGTGGTGTCTAGGACCAGTGCCGCGGCGGAAACTTCCACGGTCGTAGCTTGCTGTTGCAGGCTCAATTTCACTTGCAGTGTGTAAATTGTTCCCGCAGTGACCTCGACCTTGTCCACCGAATAAACCGGGAAGCCCGAGGCCGTGACTGTCACCTTATAGAATCCCAGCGGGATATCTTGGAATGAAAATTGGCCGTCATTCGTTGTGACCGTATTGTGGTCAATGCCAGTGGTATTTTCCGTGGCTTTCACTGCGGCATTGGGAACCGAAGCCCCAGACGGATCCGACACGGTTCCGTTGATGGCTCCGCGGAAGGTCTGAGCGTTGGCCCCTACCGCCAGCGACAGCACAACTAGAATTGCTATGACTAAGCGCCTCATCATTAGATACACCCCCTCATCGAGATAAAAAGAGCACTGCCTGCACCTGCGCCCCCGACTCGCTCGGGCACGCTTGTAAAAAGGAATTTCACCAAAAGCGCCACTCGAAACCAATCGCTTTCGGCTGGTAGAAAGAGTTCTGTTGTTGAAACAAGGACAAGCCCCCGGACCAGCTCGCCCTTCCCCGGTTCAAAAAACTCGACACAACTCAGAAGCCAATATGGCTGTGTTACTTGAGATTTAACCCTTCGCTGCGCCGCGTGTCAAGCACAATGAATTTCATTCATTGGACCAATAATTTTCATCATCAAGACGGCGCGGGAGCGGCTTCCAGACAGGTATTCTGAACCGTTTGCTCGTTCCCTTTTTCCGGCTTCTGCTCGCAGATGCCACCGTGACCGCACTGGCTGCTCCCTTCGATTCCTGCTAACTTGTGGGCTGCACCATCCCATCATTTTTTGGAGATCCTCATGCCCACCTTTGCTTTCATCGAATACCAGGACGCCAGCCCGGAAGTTCGCGCGGTTTACGACGACATCATGGCGACGCGCAAAATCGACTGGATCAACAATTTCTGGAAGGCCATCGCCCACGATCCCGCGCTGCTGAAGCGCACCTGGGAAAGCTTGAAGCAAATCATGGGACCGGGCGCGCTCGATCCCCTCACCAAAGAGTTGCTGTACATCGCCGTCAGCGTCACCAACAATTGCACCTACTGCATCGCGTCCCACACAGCTTCCGCCTTCGGCAAAGGCATGACCGACGCCATGTTCAAAGAGCTTCAAGCAGTGATTGGCATGGCCAACGAAACCAACAAGCTCGTCACCGGCTACCAGGTTGAAGTGGATGAACGGTTCAAGGCTCCGCTTCCACGATAGCTGTTCAAAACTTCCCGCGTCCCGATTGCCTTTCCCCGGCCGATTCGCCCTCTCGAAATCCCAACCTGTCCGCAAGAACAGGTGACCTGTAGTACACGCGTACTATGGGCGGCCCTCCCAGCCAAGCAGAACATATAGAGGTAGACGTTTGCGGGGAAACCCTGTCTGGACAGGGAGAGCAGCAAAATCTTGCTTCGCGAGTGAACAAGCCCATGCCTCCTACCATCAAAGAAAACGACACTCTTACGGCGGCACCAGAAACTGCGGCACGCCCGGCCTCAACACCCGCGCTGTCCAGCGACGGCTTCAAGCAGCAACCCGTCGCGCTGGAAGTGGAAGTAACCGTCAACGGCGCGCGCACGATTGAGGGCAGCGACAAACGGGAACCTTTCTCCGAAACCACCAAGACCGTCCTTGTTTTCGGCAACGGCGCCGTCATTCGCCTTACTTCCTCCGTTGCTCCCGGGCAATTGCTCTTTCTAACAAACGAAAAAACAAAAAAAGAAGTGGTCTGCCAGGTCGTCAAGTCGAAGAACTACCGCAACGTTAGCGGCTATGTGGAATTGGAGTTCACTGAATCCGTCGTAGGCTTCTGGGGCATGCGTTTTCCGAGCGATCGGATCGGCTCCGGCCCGCAGGCTGTCTCGCACGCTCCGGCTGTGCAGCCTTCCGCGGTGAGCGGTTCGCCTGTGCTGCCGCGCCCAGGGAACATCGCCCCAAGCGTCGTTCCGGCCAAGCCTGTTCTTCCGGCGCCCGTTGCACAAATCCCCGCGCGGCCGAAATTGGAAGCGCCGGTGGAAGTGAAGCCGGCGGTGTCCGTCGTCCCGTCATCGCCAGTCGTAACCTTGCCCCAGACTCCCGCGATGCCACTTGCCGGGCTACCCATCAAGGGCAGCGTGCCTGCCCCTACCGTTGCTCCCGTTTCGCAGGTGCAGACGATCCCTGAGGTGAAGAAGGATCCAGCTCCCGAGCAATCCATCACGCCCGCAGCCGTGACGTTTGATTTCCCGCGTGCATCGGAAGTGCAAGCTTCCATTCTTGAACCACCGAAATCCGCGATTTTCGCTTCGCCGTCATCCATGATGGCCACGAGCTTTACTCCCGTCCCGGAAGTGAAGCCCGAAACGCCCGCCGTGGTGAATCCGCCGGTCACCAGCGATCCAGAGACGGAAGCTTTGAAGCAGCACACGGCGCGTTTGCAGGAACAACTTTCGAGTTTGCTTTTTACCGGACCGGCTCCCTCGGTGTCTGACAAGCCGGTGCACGAGACTCCGGCAAGTTTGTTCGTCGAGAAGGAGAACAAGGAAATACTGCATGCCGCCGCGCAAGTTCTGGAAATTGCCAAGGCGCCTGAACCGGCTCCCATTCCCGCTAAGCCTACGGAACCGGCGACAGTTCCGGCTCCGCGCGTTCCTGCCTCGCTGGACGAGGAAGAACTGAAGATTCCCGCGTGGCTCGAACCCCTGGCGCGCAATGCTGCAGCACCTTCCTCAACACAGGAATTGATCCTGAGGGAAAAGGCGAGACGCTTCGCGGAGCAGACCAAGACGGAAGAAATCACGGAAGAGCCCGAAGCTACTCTGGCGGAGCAAGCAGTTGCGGAAATGCGCGTGCCGTCATTTGGCGACGCTCTGCCAATGGGCGAAGTGAAAAGCGAGAACGAGAGCCCATCCAGGAAGTCCGGCAAAGGATTTCTTGTTGCGGCGATTGCCGCTGGCATATTGATCCTGGCGGGCGCCGGCTGGTGGTACATGAACCAGCAGTCCGGAGGCGCCCACGCATCCACTGCACCTGTTTCGAAGGTGCAAGCGCCCGCAGAGAGCTTACTGTCGCAACCCGGAGGGAAGCCTGCGCCGCAGACGAATCTTCCTGTGCAAGCAAGTTCGACGGAACAGAGCGCTTCGCCAACGCAGATCAATTCGGTCACGCCATCCAATCCAGCGGCGAATCCCTTGAGCGTTGCGCGCAACGGCGCAACGGCAGCGTCCGCGCGCAACTCCCAACCGTCTTCGAATCCGGCAAACGGTGGCTCCGTGGCGGCTACACCGGCTCCGGCGGAAGTGAAGAAGCCCGTCCTCGGCGAAGTTCACCTAGCAACTCCGAACGTCACTCAGAAGCGGAGCGCACAGAATGGCGCGGATGCTGATCCGGGACTTGCTCTCGGCGACGACCAGCCAGGATCCAACACCGAAGGACTGAACACCGGCCTCGTGGGCGGGACCAAACAACCCGCGGCCCCGGAAGCGCCCCTACCCGTTGGCGGAGACGTAAAACAGGCCAAACTGATTTCTCCCGTGGCGCCGGTATATCCCGCGATGGCGAAAAGCCAGCATGTTTCGGGCAACGTTTTGGTCGATGCCTTAATCGACGCCAACGGCCGTGTAACCACGATGAAAGTTGTTTCCGGCCCAGCGCTCCTGCATCAAGCGGCGATGGACGCGTTGAAACAGTGGAAATACCAGCCCGCGACTCTGGATGGCAAACCCACGGCCATGCACCTCACCGTGACCATCCAATTCCGTTTGCAGTAGTTATTTACAAGATCCGGCGCAATCTCCGCGGTTAGAAGTGTGCCTTTTCGCTCAGTCTCATCTCCATTCTTCCGACCACGGGATGCTCGGCTTGCGGGATACGAAACAGGTTCGTATACTGGCGCCCCGGCCAATGGGCAGGTCTGGCGGTGGGGTAGACCGCATTCATTCACCTTCCTTGGCCATTCGAATCGCGCCTGTAAATGAATTATGGGCCGAGTTGCGCGAAGAAAGCTTGCCCAGCGCAGTTCAAGGACGCGGTTTTTTCGTGGCGCGTTCAAATAGGCGACGCCACTTTTTATTGAGGTTGACCGAAGGATCGCTGGGTCCCTGCAAAGGAGAATTTCGCATGTCGCCAACGCCAATGCCGGAAGAAATGAATGTCTACCAGAATGCGGAAGCGCGCTTTGAAGTCGCCGCCAACAAACTGGGACTCGAACAAGGGCTTTACCGCTACCTGAAATACCCTAGCAAAGAGATCACCCTTTACATTCCCATTGGCATGGACAACGGCACGCTCGAAGTTTTCACCGGCTACCGCGTACTGCATTCGACGGTGCGCGGGCCGGGCAAAGGCGGAATCCGCTTTGCCCCGGATGTTTCCATCGATGAAGTGCGGGCCCTGGCCACCTGGATGACTTGGAAGTGCGCCGTCGTGAATATTCCGTTTGGAGGAGCAAAAGGCGGCATTATCTGCGACCCGCGCAAAATGTCGCGCGGCGAGCTTGAGCGACTCACTCGCCGCTATACCGCTGAGCTTTCGAACTGGCTGGGTCCAGAGAAGGACGTTCCCGCCCCCGACGTGGGCACGAACGAGCAGACTATGGCCTGGGTCATGGATACTTACGCGATGCACCTTGGCCAGGCCACCACTGCCGTAGTAACCGGCAAGCCCATCGAGCTAGGTGGTTCGCGTGGAAGGCGCGAAGCCACCGGGCGAGGCGTAATGATCTGCTGCGACAAAGCGCTCGCCAAACTCGGCATCAAGAAAGAGACTTGCCGCGTGGTCGTGCAGGGCTTCGGTAACGTGGGCTCGCTGGCGGCGGAGTTGATGCACAAAGCGGGCTACCAGATTATCGGCCTAGCGGATATTGGCGGAGGGCTTTACAACGAGAAGGGCTTCGATGTTCCGAAGGTCATCGACTGGGTGTACACGCAGAAGAAACCGCTACAGGATTTCCCGGGCGGCGGAACGAAGATGACCGCGCGAGACGTGCTCTTCCAGAAGTGCGACATCGCGATTCCCGCGGCCATCGAAAACCAGATCACCGAGAAGAATGCGAACCAGGTGCAAGCCCGAATTCTCTGCGAAGGCGCAAACGGCCCGACTACCTGGCAAGCCGACGCCATTATCGACGCCAAAGGAATCTTCACCGTGCCTGATATTCTCGGCAACGCCGGCGGCGTTACTGTCAGCTATTTCGAATGGGTACAGGACCGCCAGGGTTTCTTCTGGCGCGAAAGCGAAGTGAACGAGCGCCTGTACGACGTGATGGATAACGCGTTCGATGAAGTGGTACGGTTTGCGGGGATTCACAAAGTAAATAACCGCATTGCTGCGTACATGCTGGCGATCGACCGGGTGGCCAGCGCCCTCAAGCTTCGCGGAATTTACGCCTAGCTTCCAGAGCCGATTTGTATTAGTTTCTTTTACCCAAGCCTGCCCCGCCGGGTTGGCTAGGGGCGTTCCGCAACTCCGCTGCGGGATGAGTTCCTGACAATTCGAACTGCTGGGCCCGGAAGGGATTTCCGTGCCAGGAAGGAGTCCGCTCGTGACTCCAAACTCACTTTTGCAAGGCCACGCGAAGAGCGAAGAACAGCACCGCCGCGACATCTGCATCGCCGGGCGGTGGATGTATGAGCGAGAATACATCGTGGCTTGCGATGGCAATGCTTCCGTGCGGCTGGAAGACGGCCGCATTCTCACCACTCCCACTTGCATGAATAAGGGGATGCTTGCTCCCGAAGATCTGGTGATAACGGACCTGGACGGGCGGCATCTTTCCGGAGATCGCAAAGTTTCCTCGGAGCTGGCGATGCATCTTTTGTTTTACAGGATGCGTCCGGACGTGAACGCCATCTGCCATGCGCATCCGCCAACGGCAACGGGATTTGCGGTCGCGGGACGGGCCCTCAATCAGGCCATTCTTCCCGAACTAATAGTGGGGCTGGGGCAGATTCCCCTGGTGCAATATGCAACCCCGGGAACGCCGGAATTGAGCGCGGCGATCGAGCCTTTCGTGCCGCACTATGATGCACTGCTTCTAGCCAATCATGGCGCCGTGACCTGCGGACCGGATCTTCTCACGGCATTCTTTCGCATGGAGACCATCGAGCATTGCGCGAAAATTACGCTCGCCGCGGAACTTTCCGGCGAGCCGGTACTGCTCTCCGGCCGGGAAGTGGCCAAATTAATGGCCGCGCGCCCGCGCTACTCGGTCGCTCCTCCGCCCGGCGGCGGAGCGGAACTGCCCATCACCAGCGAAAGCGGTGAGGCGGCCGGCGATGACGTCACCCTCACGCGAAGCGAATTGGATGCTTTGATTGATGAAGCCGTGCGCAAGGACCGGAGCCGGCGTTAGCCGACCCGAACGAGTCAGCGCACACCCAGGCCATCGAGGACTTCTCTCACTTTTTTTGCCAGGCTCATCGGAAAAAACGGTTTCTGCAGATACGCGACGTTTTTCTCGAGAATGCCCTGCCGAACCACCGACTCATCGATGTAACCCGAGATCAACAGGATTTCTCGTCCTGCTGATTCTGTGGAGATTTGCGGCTGGCCGCCGCCTTAAACAAACCATGGCAGGGAGTGTTCACCTGCGCTACGCTGCGGTCTGGATGGAATGAAACGCCAGAGAAGACACGGGCCGGAACAGTGCGGGAGGCCGGATGAGCCAAATCGAAATATTCTTTCAAGCGGTGCGGGCGGGGAATGCCGCGGCTGTGGCCAGGATGCTGGACACCGAACCGGGACTTGCAAGGGCGAAAAACCCGCAAGGACAGTCTCCTGTGCTGATGGCCGCGTATGGCGGGAAGAATGAGATTCGTGATCTGCTGCTGGCGCGCGGAGTTGAGCTGGAATTACATGAGGCGGCTGCGACGGGTCAACTGGAGCGGGTGAAGCATTTCGTCGAAACAGATTCCGCGCTCGCGAAAAGCTATTCGCCGGATGGTTTCCCTGTCTTTGCTCTGGCCGCTGTTTTCGGCCATAAAGAAGTTGCCGAGTTCCTGCTGGAAAAAGGCGCGGAGGTGAATGCCGCGGCGACCAATGGCACAGGCTACAACGCGTTGACGGGGGCGGTGGCCAGCGGCCACACACTGATTGTTTCGTGGCTCCTGGCAAATGGCGCCGAGGCGAATTACCGGTATGGAGCCGGCTACTCGCCGCTCCTCACGGCGGCAGCCAATGGGCACTTGGGAATCGTGAGCATCTTGCTGGCCAGCGGGGCGGATTTGCACGCCAAGACCAACGATGGAAAGACGGCGCTCAGTTTTGCCGAGGAGCGCGGGCATGCCGAGGTCGCTGAATTTTTGCGCAGCCATGGCGCCACGTGAGAGCGGATTAAGAAAAATGTATGCTCGTCGTGAAGGGCCGGTTTTCGTCCAAGCCGAACTCATTAGCAGATACGGCGGCCGATTCTCGCAGAGCGTTGACGGGCGAAGGAAAAGCGGCAATACTGGCGAGCGATGATTGGCCAGCTTCGCGGACGACTCGCGGAAAAAAGACCGAATCAAGTGCTCGTGGACGTGGGCGGGGTGGGCTACCTCGTGCAGGTGCCGCTCTCGACGTACGCCGCGCTGGGCGAGCTGCATACCGAAGTGACCCTGCTGATTCACACTCATGTGCGGGAAGACGCGCTGGCGCTGTACGGTTTCGTCTCCTCGCGGGAAAAACATTTTTTTGAGCTGCTGCTTTCGGCTTCGGGCGTGGGGCCCACGCTGGCGCTGAAAATCTTGTCCGGGATGAGCGTCGAAGAATTGGTGCCGGCGATTCGCGGGAGCGACCTGGCACGGCTGACGCGGATTCCCGGCGTGGGAAGAAAAACGGCGGAGCGCATGGTCGTCGAGTTGAAAGACAAACTTGAAGCTGTGACTGTGTTGACGGAAAAACCGGTGGCCTCTTCGCCGGCGGGAGTAGAGGCGGACGTGGTATCCGCTCTGGTGAACCTAGGCTACGATGCGCGCGCCGCGGAAAGCGCCGTGGGCGAAGCCAAGCGCGAAGCGGGCGCCGGGAATTTTGAAAAATTGCTGCGCGCCGCGCTGCATGCTTTGAGTGTGCCGAAGAGCCGTGTTGCGCGCGGGGCCTAGCGGTTAAAACGGTGGATGACACGATGCCCGACGGAACGGCAAAACGGATGATGCAGCACAGACAGCCCGAACGCATTGTGTCCGGCCAGGCGTTTGACGAAGACGCACGCATTGAAGTGAGCGTCCGGCCAAAGCGCCTGGACGAATACATCGGGCAGAAACGCGTCAAAGAAAATATCCAGATCGCCATCGATGCGGCGCGCAGCCGCGGCGAAGCGCTGGACCACGTTTTGCTCTACGGTCCGCCAGGCCTCGGTAAGACGACTCTCGCCCAGATCATCGCCAACGAATTGAATGTGCCCATCAAAACCAGCGCGGGCCCGCTGCTCGAACGCAAAGGTGACCTCACCGCGATTCTCACCTCGCTGGAAAAGAAAGAAGTTTTCTTTCTGGATGAGATTCACCGACTGCAGCCGGCCGTCGAAGAAGTGCTCTATCCGGCGATGGAGGATTTTCGCGTGGACCTGATCATCGGCCAGGGGCCCGGCGCGCGCATTCATCCGTTTCCGCTGGGGCATTTCACGCTGATCGGGGCGACCACGCGTGCGGGGCTGATCACCGCGCCCTTGCGCTCGCGCTTCGGCATCGTCCACCGGCTCGATTTTTACGAGCCGGCGGATTTGCTCATCATCATTCACCGCTCGGCGAAAATCCTGAACATCCAGATGGACGAAGGCGGCGCGGAAGAAATCGCTCGCCGCTGCCGCGGCACCCCGCGCATTGCCAACCGGCTGCTGCGCCGCTCGCGCGATTTTGCCGAAGTGCGCGCCGCTGGCCGCATCACCCGTGCCGTCGCACAGGAAGCCTTGCAAATGCTCGGCGTTGACGAAAACGGCCTCGACGAAGTGGACCGCAACCTTATGCTTGCTCTGCTCGACAAGTATGCCGGCGGACCTGTCGGCCTCGGCACGCTGGCCGCCGTGCTCTCGGAAGAAGAAGACGCCATCGAAGAGATGTACGAGCCCTACCTCATGCAGATCGGCATGATCGACCGCACGCCCCGCGGCCGCGTCGCCACGCCCCGCGCTTACGAGTATTTCGGCCGCGACCTTCCCAAGCGCCAGCCCCGTTTGTTCTGAGCCATGGAAGCGGCGTCTCCTTCGGGCGCAGCCTAAAAATCGCCGCGCATGATCTTCCACCAGTGCTCGCGCTGCGAGGGATCCACGTTGACGAACTGCACGCCGATTCTTCCTTTGGCACAATGGCGGACCACCGCGCGCATCTCAAATCTCCCGGATAAATTATCGTCCTGCACTCCGAAATGTACTTCCACTTGCGTTCCTGCCGTGTACTGTTTCTCAGTCAAAATACTGACGCCAATCGGACTCATGTCCGCCAGAAATCCAAGCGAGAGTTCGCCCGGGGGGCCAAATAGCACTCGCCAGTCGGCGGCGCGCCGGGGGCTGCTTCTGCGGTCGGTAGATCGTGTGTCAGCCAAAGAATTGACCGGAATTTCCTAGTTCAGCGAGAGCGTCCTTGGCCCGAGTGAGGCAAGGCAGGCTAGCAGCGAATTGTTAACGGAGTGTGAATGCGACGGGCAGCGAAGGAACGGGAGTTCTCCCGGGCTTCCGTTGCGAAAAAGATTGCGCTGGAGTTTCCGTTTGGTCTAACGTGCGTGGCCAAGCGAACGCCAAGTCCGTTCGAATCGAGGGAGTGCGTCATGCGCAAAATGATTGGCCTGGTGGTCTTTGTGGCCTTCTCCGCGTGCGGGGCTTTCGGACAGAATGCGCCGCCAGCCGCGCGTTCGTGCGAAGCTTTGGCGCAACTGGAGGTACCTGGGGCGAAGGTCGCATTGGCGCAAACGGTCGGAGCCGGAACATTTACGCCACCTGCGAACATGCCTGCCTGGATGCTGGGCGATCCATCTCTCTACAAAACGCTTGGCGCTTTCTGCAGAGTCGTGGTGGACGCGACGCCCAGCCCCGATTCCGATATCAAAATTGAAGTGTGGCTACCGGCGGAAAGCTGGAATGGAAAATTCCAGGGCCAGGGCAACGGAGGGTTTGCAGGCGAGATTTATTATCGCGGCTTGGCTGTCGCGGTGCACGAAGGATACGCGACAGCCAGTACGAACACCGGGCATTCTGCGGGCGGGACAGACGCGAGTTGGGCGCTGGGGCATCCGGAAAAAGTGACTGACTTCGGGTATCGCGGAATCCACGAGATGACGCGGGTTGCCAAGACGGTGGCCGAAGCGTTTTACGGCAAAAATCCACAGCACTCTTATTTCGCAGGCTGTTCGAACGGCGGGCGGCAAGCGTTGATGGAAGCGCAGCGATACCCGGAAGATTACGACGGCATTCTCGCCGGAGCTCCGGCGAATTTCTGGACGCACTTGCTGACAAAAGCGCTTGCGGATTCACAGGCTACGACACTCGATCCAGGCAGCTACATTCCTTCCAGCAAGCTGCCGGCGATAGCGCGCGCGGTGAATGCGGCGTGCGACGCGCAGGACGGCGTGGCGGACGGCATAGTGAACGATCCGCGGCAATGTCGCTTTGATCCTGCAACATTGCTCTGCAAAGCGGGCGATTCGGAAACGTGCCTAACGGCCCCGCAGATTCTTGCCCTGAAGAAGTTGTACGAGGGGCCCCATGACACGAGGGGGAATTTGATTTTTCCCGGCTACTTGCCGGGCGCCGAGGAAGGGCCGGGAGGATGGGGAACGTGGATCACCGGGGCAGGACCGGGCAAAAGCCTGATGTTCGCGTTCGGCACGGGATATTTTTCCAACATGGTCTACGAGAAAGCGGATTGGAACTACAAGGATGCGAACGTTGAAGCAGCACTGAATGCGGCCGAGGAGAAAACGGCGGCCAAACTTAACGCCACGGACGCGAACCTTGCGGCGTTCCAGGCGCGCGGTGGGAAGCTGATTCTTTACCATGGCTGGAACGATCCGGCCATTTCCGCGGTAAACACCATCAATTATTACAACAGCGTTTCAACCAGAATGGGGAGGAAGTCAACCGAGGCGTTTGTGCGATTGTATATGGCTCCCGGTGTGCAGCACTGCGGCGGGGGGCCCGGACCTGATTCTTTTGGCGCGGGTGGAGGTTCGAAAGATCCTGAGCACAACATGGCGCTTGCTCTCGAACAATGGGTGGAGAAAGGGACCGCACCCTCGGCGATCATTGCGACGAAATATGCCGACGGCGATCCGGCGAAAGGTGCAAAGATGTCGCGGCCCTTATGTCCTTATCCGCAAATTGCGAAGTACAAAGGGCAAGGCGATCCGAACGAAGCCGGAAGTTTTGTTTGCGCATCGGGAACCAACTGAGAGCGAAAAATAGTGCGCGAGATTCGAGTTTGTTAGCTCAAGCTGCGGCTCGTTCGCGGCGTGAGCCCCAATTCTTCGAGGAGGCAAAAACATGTCGCAGAAATTCGTGGTGAAATCCTTTGTGGCGGCGCTCTTTGTGTTTTGCGCGCTGGGCACAGCGCTGGCGCAGATGCCCAATCCCTATGGATTGCCCATTAGCCTGGAGAACGCCAAGAAAGCTGCCGCCCCCACGCTGGCAGAAGCGGCCAAAAACAATTGGAACATGGCGGTGGCCATCGTCGATCCTTCCGGCAATCTCATTTATTACGAGAAGATGGACAATACGCACCTGGGCAGCGCGAACGTGGCGATCGATAAGGCGCGCTCGGCGGCCCTTTTCAAGCGGCCGACCAAAGCGTTCCAGGATGCTCTCGCGGCCGGCGGAGACGGATTGCGGATTCTCCGTATCCAAGGCGCGGTGCCGGTGGAAGGCGGCATTCCCCTGGTCGCCGACGGAAAAATAGTGGGCGCCATCGGCGTTTCGGGCGGGACCAGCGTGCAGGACGGACAATGCGCCAAGGCCGGCGCGGACACGGTGAAATAGCCGCTGCGTCCCCCTTAAGGCTTCACATATGGATTGCCACCATTTGTCTTGAGTAGCGCGCGGCCATTTCGCAGAACTCCAAGTCCTAATTCCTCCGCGAATGGGCTAGGATTCATGGATGTCCTCAGAAAACTCTTTCTCCTTTCAGATTTGGGGTAGCCTTCTCTGTGGCGCCCTGCTGATTGCCTACTTGGGGTCCGGACGTAACTACGGGCTGTTCGCTGCCTTGTTCGCGGTTTCGTTTCTCTTCCTCGCGTTTGTTTACTTCGCGATCGTGCGTGTACTTGCCCGCTGGAGGAAGTCCGGCGAATTGAACGACCGGATCGAGGAGGAGCTGGCTACAGCCCGCGCCCTTTCTCTGCGGGAAGCAGAACAGAAAGCATTGACCCTTCTGCTCGACGGAGGGAAATATCGAGTCGTTGAAAAGCCATCGGCGACGGATACCCAGTATCCGCTTGGCCCAGTGCTTCGACAGTTTTTCTCGAGGTTCGAGAAAGTCACGGAAATCAAAGGAGAGACTTCCCTGGACCGCAGCGAAATTCGGCCTTCCACATTGCGTGAGGGGTTCATCAAAATTGGGACGGATATCGAGCACGCTGAGATCGTTGCCCGGTCGAAAGAGGACACGATTTACGTCATCGATGGGACGGAACCGGAGGGACCACAGGCCGAGGAAGGCTTCCCGACGATCTATCACTATCTTGTCGCCGGTTATTGGACCGCATCCAGCGCGGGAGAAAAAGAAGGTGGCTGAAAAGCAGGTGTACCTGTCACTCGGTTCGAACGTCGGAGATCGGGCGAAGAATTTGCGCGCGGCGATCGACGAGTTGCCGCATGCCGGCATGGCGGTGATCAAAGTATCGTCGTTCTATGAAACCGAGCCGGTGGATTTGCGGGAGCAGCCATGGTTTCTGAATTGTGCCGTGGAGGTGGAAACACATTTCGAAGCGATCATGTTGTTGAGGGCGTTGCGCGAGATCGAAGCAAAGATGGGGAGCAAGAAGCTGGTGGCCAAGGGGCCGCGGCTGATTGATATGGACGTTCTTCTTTACGGCGACGAAACGATTGACACACCGGAATTGCAAGTGCCGCATCCGCGGATGCATTTGCGGCGATTCGTACTGGTGCCGCTGGCGGAGATCGCGCCGGATCTGAAGCATCCCGCTTGGACGAAAACAGTTTCTGAACTGGCCGCGAACACGACCGATCAGAGCCAAGTGCGAAGCCTGTGAAACGAAACCCTGGGCAGGCGCAAATGGCCTTTTTCTGGAGGATTCTGCCCGGCGGGACTTGAGACGGGAAAGCTGTCGCCAGTTATCACATGGTTGTCCGACTTTGTCGCTTTACCCGCGCCGCAGTAAGTGGCACGATGCAACCAATCTCTCCCAGGTGAGGCAGACCATGAGCAGACATTTGCTGGCAGCACTGATTGTCCTATTTTCGGCGAGAGGAGCAGTACCACAGGCGGAGCCCGTGAATGTGAAGGTGCGGGTCTTGCTGGTGGACAAAGACCTCAACCAGAAACCTGTCCCTTTCTATATCGTCAGCTTTCGGAGTCAGGCAGCGGGAAAAAGTAGCGCGGAATTCAAGACGGATCTTGATGGCAAGGCAGAAAAGCAGCTTGCTCCCGGCAGCTATTCATTGACGACGCCCAAGCCCGTGGAACTTGGCGGCAAGCGGTACAGCTGGAATCTGGAAATCCAAATCAGTGGTACGGAGCAACGCATTGATCTCACGAACGACAATGCCAGGGTAGAAGATGCGCCTCCAAGCGCCCCCTCACCCGCGGAGAATAAGTCCTCGCCCGGCGCCCCCAGCGGGGAACTGACCGCACTCTTCGACAGACTGAAAAATTCAGTGGTCGCCATTCATTCTGAATCGCGCAACGGTTCAGGCTTCCTGGTGGACTCCACCGGGTTGGTGGTAACCAACAACCACGTGGTGAATTCCTCCAGCTACCTGGCGGTGCAATTTGACGATAAACGCAAAGTTCCAGCGCGGCTGATCGCCGCAAACGCGGACAAAGACGTTGCGGTCATTTGGTTCGATCCCGCGGCGTTTCGAGAGGGCGTCGTGGTGCCGCTGCTGGTGAACGAAGCGGCGTCGCATCTGGTCGTGGGCCAGCGCGTCTTTACGATTGGCAATCCGCTGGGCCGCGAAAAAGCGCTGACCACCGGAGTCGTAAGCAAAATTGAAAAAGATGCAATCAATAGCGACATTAACATCAATCCCGGAAATTCCGGCGGCCCCCTGTTCACTTTGGATGGGCAGGTCGCAGGGATCACCACTGCGGAACTACGGAATCTGGCCTCAATAGTGCCCGTAGAAATCGTTCGGCCTTTGGTCGAGCAGGCCCGGAAGAGTATCGCGGGAGGAACGCCACCGGCGCCGGTCCTCCTTCCCGTGGAACCCACGGACTTTTTCCCCGCCGAGGCGCTCCGTGGACTTTTGAAACAAGAGAAGCTCGATACGAAACCCTATTTTTTTGACGCCGGAGAGTTTCAAGTAGGGCTATTCACTCCGCCGAGCAATTATTTCCTTCGCCATGAACAGGAGATGGCGGCGGCGCGCAAAGCGGCAAAACGCTCTGGTGGCGACGCTGCAGCGGCGAATCCGCCTTCGAGCGCCCTGGAGGACGCGCAGGACTACCGGCCTGTCCTGGTCGTGCGGGTTCGGCCGAAGTTTGGAATGCTCTTTAAAGTTCGCTTCAAGAATGGATTCGTACGGATGAGGCTCCTGTGCGGTGGCAAGGAATTGACTCCAATCCTTCCTGGGCGAGGAGAATTCGATTTGTATGACCAGCGTGGGCGAAAGATTGACACAGCGTTTCAAGGCCGCTACGAGTATCCGGCTGATGCCGTAACACCGGCTTGCGGAAGCGTGGTACTGGAGATTTTCTCCGAGAAAGATCCAAACACCCCGGTCACCAGGCCGATTGACCCAGCTACCGTCGAACGCGTGTGGGAAGATTTTGAGGCGTTCCGTCGAGCGCATCCGGCCGAGGCGTCGCCCGCCAAGCCTTAGAGCAAGAGGCGGAATGGCACAGATTGGATTGAAACGGGTTCTGCGTTTGCGCGGAACCCGTTTCGATTTGCACTCCACTCACGAGGTGCGGTGGAGGAGCAGGCGGTGGAGCGTCATGGGTTTGGGCTGGAGGGCGTCGAGCTCGATTTGCGCGAGCTGGCCTTCGCGGATTTCGCGCCAGCGGTAAACGCCGGGTTCGGTTTCCTGAGTTTCGCGGCCGTTCAAGCGGCGGAGAAACTCATTGGCATTGTCGCGTGATGCGACGGCCCGGTACGTGGGGCGGGCCAGGGCTTCGACGGCGTAGCTGCGCAGAAGTTTGTGCCAGTATTGATCGAAGAGGTCGCCGGAAGCGAAGATATCGCTCCAGGCGACCTCGCCGCCATAGGCGACGACCACGCCGACAACTCTCTCACCCTTTAGACCAGAAGTAGCCTGCGAGAAACGGCGCTGAATTTCGTTGACGAAACCATCGATGGATACGCCGACGGCGCGCGACTCGTAAATTTTCTCGTAAGCTTCCGTCCGCCCATTGCCGGCGATGGCGCCTTGAATGTCACCCATCGTCATGCGAGGCGCAGGAGCCGCCGGAGCGGCCTTCAGCGTCGTGCCGCTGCGGACCGCATCCCAGACTTCCGTCTGTTTTTGATCGACCGCGGCTCTTTCACGGACGCTGGGATGAACGATCGTCTGGGCCGCGGCGAATTGCGAGGCGCCGGTCCAGCGGCCATGCTCGACGCAGAAAACGTCGAGCGGCAGGGGCGGAGCGCCAGCGGGAACGATGCGGTCCTTGCCGATGACGCGATCCTGCTTGCCGCCGCTGACGAGTTCACCGGCGAGGAGCAACAGCGGACGCTTGCTGCGGTTGATCAGCACGAGCTGGTTGACAGAGGCGCTGGGACTGGGCTGCGGAATGTAAACCGGACGGCCGTCGCGCGTGCGAGCCAATCCTTCGGAGCCCTGTTCGGCGACGATGACCTCACCAGCGGCAAGACCCTCTTCGAGCGTCAGGAACGAGCTAGTGTCCTGGGTGTAGGAGGCGACGACGGGAAAGACGGAAATGTTTTCGTAAGTGACTGGCTCGAGGAGCCGCCAGTCGCCTTCGGGCCGAGCGGGTGGAGCGGCGGGAGAAGCGGGTTCCCCGACAGGCTCGGAGCCTGGTGCTGAGTGGACAATGGCCAAGCCCCCAAGCGTGATGATTGCCAAAAGGCCGCCCACGATGACGGCAAAGATCGAACGTTCCATGAAAGCCTCCTGTGTGTAGACCCTCGCGAGCACTGCACAGGGTTAGAACGGGAGGCCGGCGATTTCTTGCAGGAGAATCGGGATTAAGGCGAAGAAGCGGTCGTCGCCTAGCGGTCGGAGCCGCCGAGGTTGGTGCGGGGCTTGTTGCGCCGGGACTTGGAGGCTTCGCTTTCTTGTTTCTCGTATTCCGCGAGTTCCTCGTCGGTGTAAGAAAAAGTATCGCGCGAAGCGAACATCGAGTTGGAACGGCCCATCTGCTTCTTCTTTTTGCGTAGAGCGCCGAATTCGCGGCGGACCTGCCGGATGGGCCCCTCAATGGCTTTCACTTCGACGAGCAGATCGCTGACTTTTTCGAGGAAGTCGTGGAGATGGTACGGCCGGACGACGTAAGGAAGGCGGGCGATTTCCAGATGGCCAATGAACTGTCCGCCTGCCATTTCCGGGATTAGAAAAAGGACCCGCATGCGTCCACCATCTTCCAGAGAAACGCCGGCGAGCTCGCGCAGAGTGACAAAGGCCGGGCTGTCCACGCCAGTCATCGCGACGTTGGCGACAACCAACGACCACTCACCGGTCTTGAGCTCGGCGAGAAGCATTTGCTGGTCGGGAACCACGCGGACGCGCCACCCCTCGGAATCCAGAATTTGCTTGACCGCGCTGGAGCCACCGGCATCATTGTCGAGGACGAGAATCCCGACCTGCCCGGACACAACTGTAGGAGTAGTACCCACATTAGGAGTATAGGTTCCGGCTTGGTAAGGCGGGGCCGCGAATCAAGAGTCTGCAGCGTATCGGGTAAGCTGTACTCAAGGACAGTTACCACGGATGCTCTACAGAACCGGAATCACTGGCCGACTACCAGACCGGTGCCAGCCGCGAATTTTTGCAGGCTGGTGCCATCCCAGAACATCCGGTACGTGGCTGCATGTTTGGAGGAGTCTGTTCCGGTAAAAAAGATTTGGAGGCCGTCCCGAGACCATTCGGCGGATTCTGCCCACGTTCCCACTGGAGTCAAAACGACCCTGCGTTTCGATTTTATCTCATACATGAGAAGTGCTGGCGAGTTCCCTTCATGCTTGTCAAGCGGCAACTCGCCCGCAGGTGGCACATACCAAAAGGATATGAGGAGAATATCAGGATTTGCGGGATTCACCCGAGCGTCGTCAATGCGAGCAAGGTGGTAGCCACTCCCAAGAATTTCTTGGAAGGGTAGCTGCTGCTGAATGTTTCCATCGTCGCTAATCCAGAGTAAGCCTTCAAAATTGCTTCCCAGTAACGTATGGTCGTCTGACCAGCCATACAACTCCAGACCTTCCCTGGTAAAAATGTTGGTCCCAGCTTGCGGATTATCCGGACTCATAGTCCACAGCGACCAAGCTGAGTTATCCCATTTGAGAAAAGCAATTTTCTTGTCATCAGGAGCCCAGAATGGATTCCGCACGTTCGCGCGGAGGAGTTCGTGCTTCGCGGCGGTATCGAAGTCATATTGGTAAAGGGTTCGAATCGGGCCCGGCGCGTCGTCTGCGGTGAACAAGAGCCTCTTCCCATCGTGCGAGGCTGATAAGCCAGATGAGGGTTGGGGCGACACGACTCGCGAGACCTGCCCGCGCTTGAAGAGGACTTGTCGAGTGGCACTAAGATATGCGACGGCGACGGGAGATTTGAAATTGGTGATAGTTGGCGGAGGCGGTTTCTTCTTGGCGTCTTCGTCTTCTTCGTCAGGTTGATTGTTGATCTTGGGAAAGAGCTCGGTGGCGATGCGGGCGCAGCCTTTCAGGGTGCCGACCTGCGAATGATCTACAGAAGCGCGGAAGGCGTACTTGCTGGTAGGTGGCGGCGCGGTCGTCAAAGTGTCGGTTACGGCATCCGTGCACGCCTCTCGCGTGAGGTGGACGGCGACGGAGGCGCCGGTGGCGGAGTCCTTGGCATGATAAGTCCAGGTATCGGCGGCGGCCTCGTGAGTGACATCGGCGGGTTCGAGCGGGATTGGCGGGTAGCCGGGGCGATCCAGACGCTCCGGTCCTTTCAGGCCGAGGCGGAGGCTCCAATTGGGATCATTACCAAAGGCAAGAAGAAGGATGGGATAGTGCGTGGACTGCGGCGCCGGGGGTCCCATGGCTGGCTTCTTGGGTGCTGGGGCAGGCTGCGCCTGCGCCCAGGAGATTGCCGGAATCGCAAAGAGAGCGAGGACGGCGGTAAGAAGATTACTTTGTGACCGCAACGAGATGCGCACCCAGTTCCTCCGGGACAAGGAGAATACCGCCTGTGGCAGACGGAGGCAATTGTTCGGTCCGTCCTTTGCAAACAGGAGCGTCGAAAAGAACATAAGGGGATAAGCGCAGTGATGCGAACAAAAAGCGAAATTAGTACTTGACATAGCGAATAAAAAGCGAAATACTACGGCGTGCTTAGAGGTGGGCTATGTCTCCAGTTCATTCCTTTTCGGTGCCGCGTTTTCGGATTCGGCGCCGCCCCGTGGTACCAACCACAGTAAGACTCTTTCCTGTGTGCCCTGAAGTCATAAGCCCAAAGCAAGTGGTCGGCAGTCCTGCCCCGGTTGTCGACCAACGCGGCAACGATTCGAATCGAGGGACGGCGGATTGCCCCCCGGCGTCTTCCTTAATCGGGACCGTGACACGGTCGGCCTCGAGTCCGATCGAGGAACGGTTGACGATCTTCCCCGGAACGCAAAACCCAGGGGAAGGTCCGGTTCGAACTGTTGCCGTGCCGCTGGTCGGCATAGCCCGCCTCGCAGCATCTTCGCCGCGCGCGGAGACACGAAGAAGATCGGAAAAGCGGCCGGAATACTTTGTTCTTCCGGTGAAATCCATTTTGAACCGTTGCGATTCGAAGCGCGTGCCGTTCGAATGGACCATCAATCCATACCGCGGATGCGAATTCGGCTGCAAGTATTGCTATGCACGGTACACCCACGAGTACATGGAAATCGATGGCGGAGAATTTGAGAAGAAGATTTTTGTGAAACAAAACGCGGCGGCGCTGCTGCCGGGAGAGATTTCGAGGAAGTATTCGTACGAATCGAAAGCTTCGGGATACACGAAGGCGGAGCACATCGCGATCGGCGCGGCGACGGACCCGTACCAACCGGCGGAGCGGGAGTATGGGGTGACGCGAGCATGCCTGGAGGAATTGGCGAAGCGCGAGGGCCTGAGCATTTCGGTGATCACGAAATCCGACCAGATTGTGCGGGACATCGATGTGTTGCAGGCGATTTCGAAGAAATCGGCGTTGTCCCTGAACATCACGGTGACGACACTGAAACCGCGGCTGGCGCGGCTGCTGGAGCCACGCGCTCCGCGTCCGGATTTGCGATTGAAAGCCGTCAAGGAGTTGCGCGCGGCTGGATTGCATGTCGGCGTATCGGCTTCGCCGCTGCTCCCCGGAATTACGGACCAAGAAGGTGAGTTGGAAGCGGTAGCGGCGGCGGCGAAAGAAGCGGGAGCAGAGTGGTTCTTCTCCGGAGTGCTGTTCCTGATGCCCTCGTCGGCGAAGGAGTTCTTGCCGTTTGTGAAGGAGAAATTCCCGCGGCTGGCGCAACAATACGAGGATTGGTACAGAAAGAACGGGTATGCGCCGGAAGAGTATCGGCGAAAGACCTCGGAGCGGGTGTTGCGGATCAGGAAGAAACTAGGATTTGCTTCGCGCCCGTGGGAGGGATGGCGGCCCAGCGTGGGCAGGGCGCAACTATCGCTGGGATGGGACGTAGGAGAGGTTAGCGCGGAGTTGGGGAAAGGAAAGTCTTGTGCGGCGGGATAGAGCCTGCGAAGCCACGCAGCCAAGAGTGGCGGTGCTACAAAAGCCCTTAGGGAACGATGATGCGGGATTCTTCGCGCTTGAGCTCAGGGGCTTGAGGGAATTGTCCGCGAAGGAATTCTATGAAACGGCGCGAGCGCGAGCGGCCATTGGTGCGCAGCAAGCCCATCCGGTAGAGAAAAACCAGAAGATAGAAGACTTCCAAATCCTTGAGGCTCGCTGAGTTGGCGCCCGCAGCTTGCTGTTTTTTGATTTCAGTGAGAAACGCCATCAGCGCGGCGTAGAGTTCGCGCGGAAGAGGCGCGACCGGAGGCTTTTCATAGATGATGCCGGAATTCAGCGTTTTGTAAGTCTCGGCGAGGGTTTGTAGAGCCGCGAGGACATCGTTGTCCACAGCGGAGGGCTGCACGGCGCAGAACTTGGCGATGGAGAAGGACAGCGCAGACATGAGTTGCTGGTGGGTGTAGACGATGTCCTGGGGAATTTTCTCGTCAAGCAGCGGAGTGTCCGCGGGAAGAGAGCGCTGGTGCCCGTCTTCGTACCGGTGGGCGGCGACAAGATAAGAGCAATCGGACGGGCAATCAATAGTGACTTCGCGCTCCTTGCCGCAGCAGACGGCACAGATTCTCTCGCCCTTGGCCGGGCAAAATCGTTCGGCTTTACGCTTTTCACAGATCGGACAGGACACGGACTCTCCGTACGCTCATGGAACAATGCAACAGAATACCCTGCTGCGGAACAAATGACAAAAAGTGACGCGATTCGGCAAGTCGGTAACGCAGATAAACTTGTTGCGGCGCGGGAAAGGGCGACAAGTGGATCCTGCTGAAAAAAAGAAAACGGCGCACGGGGAGGTGCGGTGAGTGTGGCACCTCGCCAGCGAGTTTATTTTGAAGAGGCTAGAACGAGAACCTGGCGCTGAGCTGGATTTCTCGACCTGGCGTCATGGCCATGGTAATCGTTCCGAATTGGGGCTCGTTCACAAAACGGTTCGGAGTGCCGAGGTTGACCTTATTGAGCGCGTTAAACGCTTCGGCGCGGAACTGGAAATTGGCTTTTTCAGTGATGTGAAAAGCTCGCTCAAGCGCCAAGTCCAGGGTTTGCAGCGGGGGTCCGTAAACGGAGTTTCGTCCGGCGTCCCCGTAAGTAAAAGCCGGAGGAGCCGCGAAGGCCGCCGGGTTGAACCACTCGGCGGCGGTGCGAGTGCCGGGACCAAAGACAGGCTGGCCCGTAACGTTCGCGCGGATAGGATTTTCGCCGAGCACGGTTCCTGAATTCGCGGTATCTCCGAATACAGAGATGGTGAAAGGCATTCCCGATTCGGCCTGATAGATGGCAGACAAATGCCAATTCTGCGTGATCAACCGGGTCAACTCCATCTGCTTGGCCACAGGTATATCGTAGACGGTGCTGAGGGCGAAGCGATGGCGGACGTCGCAGCCGGGGCCCTTTTCAAGGCTGAGGTCACGGTTGTTTTGCGGAATGGAGGATTCATCCATGGGGGAACGAAAGTCGGGTGCGTTGGTGAGGTTTTTTGCAAAAGTGTAATTCGCCAGAAAGCTGAGCCCGTGAGCGTAGCGGCGGCGCACGTTGACGTAGCCCGCGTCGTACCAGCTCTGCGCGGTGTTTTCGAGCAGATTGATGGTGCTGACGGGGAAAGTCATGCTTTGCACGACGGCATCCGTGCTGCTGGGCGTAAGCACCGTACCGGGGACGAAGGTAAGCGTTTTGAACGGGCGGCGCGGACCTAGGGGGCCTGGGCCCGGGAGGGTGTTGTTGATCAAGTGAGCGCGTTGCAGGTGGAAACCGCGCGAGCCCAGGTAACCGATTTCGAGCGAAGTGTTGTGGCCCAGACTCTTTTGCACCGAACCGTTCCATTGCTGGACGTACTGCGCGGGTGCGTGGGAGTCAAACGCAGTGAAGCTGACGGTCGTGGGTGTCAGAGTGCCTGTGCCAAGTACAGGTGTGCCGAAGTTCATTCCGGTATTGAAGAGCGCAGCAGGGGGAGTGAAGTTATCGGCCTGCTGCGTTTCAGGAAAAACATACGGAACGTTGTGGCGCTGATTGCACCAGGTGTTCAAGTCCACGGGTGTATAGAAAATGCCATACGCCGCGTGGAGGACCAAGCCCTGGTGAGGGAGACTTTTGGCGATCCCGAAGCGCGGCGCGAAGTTGTGCTTGTTCGCGTAGAGCAGTCCCTTGGGATAGCCCAGTTCGCCGCCGATGAAAACCGAAGGAACGCCGTTATTGAAGATGAGGTTCGTGTTGGTATTGTCTTTGTCGTAGAGCGGGCTGGTGTAGTCGTAACGCAAGCCAAGGTTAAGCGTGGTTGTGGAATTGACTTGCCAACTGTCTTCCGCGAACGCTCCACTACCCCAAGCTCTTAAATCCATCTGAGGGACTCCCGCCTGTCGTTGCTTTACCGCGGGCAGGCTGAGAAGCATGCTGGCAAGACCCGAGCCGCTGCCGTTATTGAATCCGAATTCGGTCGTGTAGCCGGTAGTGTACTGGTAGTAGCCGCGGTTCTGGAAAAATCCCCACATGGGCCAGATGTAACGGTGAAATTCGCCGCCGAACTTCAGGCCGTGGCGGCCGCGCTGCCACGCGTAAGTGTCGCGGAATTCGAGCGTGGTGTCCCAAGCGTGCATGGGAGTGGCGGCGAAAGTATCGCCAATTCCGGTGTAGCCCTGAGCCGCAAACCACGGAGCACCCCAGGCGTTCTTCCCGCCGAAGCCGATGCCTTGGATGCCGAGTTGGCCGACGATGTTGTTGACGCCGTCATTTTGCGACGTGCGATCCATCGAAAGCCGGGAGACCGCGACGGAGAATGTGTTGACTTTGCTCGCGGAGAAAAGATGATTCCAGGAAATGACGGCTTGCTGGGAAAGATTGTTAAAGTTGACGCCAAAGCCGGGCAGGTTTTCCGTCGTGGAAGTCATGCCACTGCTGGGGGAGAAGCCGTTTTCGCCCCCGGCTGAATAGCGGCTAAAGAGGGTATCGCCGCTGGAAAAATTGTGATCCACACGAAAGGTACCCTGGTTCTGGAAGTGATATTCGTTGCGAACGTCGAGGTAATTGTTGGAGTCAGGCATCCCGGGCGTCATCATCATATTCGGCTGAGGGATGTAAGTAAGCAGGAAGCTTTCCAGCAAAGGATTAATCCGGTTTATCGGAATTTGATTGTTTAGGAATTGGGAGCGGGTGTAGGGAAAATTGGAGGCGCCGGTCGGAAGGCTTGGATTGTAGTTGGGATTTGGAACGGCGGTGGTGGGATCGTATATTTTGACGCCGCTCATGCTGAAGTTGCCTTTGATCTCATCCTGAGTAGGAACGGTCAGTATCTGGGCGTCGGCTTGGGCCAGGCGCAAACCTTCGTAGTTGACGAAGAAGAAAGTCTTCTTTCCGAAAAGCGGGCCGCCAAACGAGCCCCCATAATTGTTTTGTACCAGGTGGTTGTTGCCCATGGAAGCAAAGGTCGTGGCGTCCATGGCGCCGTTGCGAAGGAATTCATACACCGTTCCGTGGAATTGGCTGGAGCCCGAGTGCGTGACGATATTGATCTGCCCCCCGCCTGCTCCGCCCATGTCAGCGGTGTAGCTGCTGGTTTCCACCTGAAATTCCCGAACCGCATCGGGAGCTGGGCTCAGATTTTGCGTGTTGAAAGTCGGATCGGTATTCGTGGAGCCATCCAGGAGAAAAAAGTTTGCGTTCGGACGGCTTCCCCCGATAACCACAGCGGAACGCTGGCCGGGGCGCCAGTACAGCGGATTCGTCGAACCGGTTTGCGCGCCAAAGCCCACGTGGGCGCCAGGCACGGTGAGGACGAGGTCAATCAACATGCGGCCGTTTAGGGGCAGCTCTTGAATAGATTGCGGTTCGACGACTTCTCCAACGCTGGCATCTGTGGTACGTAGCAGTTCGCCCGAAGCGACCACGCTCACGCCTTCGGAAACTGCGCCGAGCTTGAGCACGATTTCGATGGCGCGCTTCTCGCCCACTTCCAGGCGCAGGGATTCCTTCGTCGGAGCGAACCCCGCGGCCTCGGTCTTGAACTCGTAGTCATCGGGGAGAAGCGCGGAGGCCTCAAAGAGTCCTTGCTGATTTGTCGTAACGCGTCGGACAGCACCGGTGCTGGCGGCGGTCAGTTGGATGACCACTCCGGCGATTGGCAAGTTCTGCGCATCCTTTACGGAACCCGACAGAACGGCGTAGTTGCTTTGGGCGGACGCGGGAAGCTCGAGCCCGGCGAGGAGCAGAAGAATGAAGAGATTGCGCATTTGCACGGCCCTCCAGCAGCGTGAGCGTTGTGATACACGTGCAGTAGACACTGAGGGCTGCAACAACCTCAGTTCCAGTCTGAATCTTTTTTTCTGCACCGGATTCGCGCCACTCTAGAGGGATCGAGTAAAACCAGCAATAATAGAAAAGTATTAGGCCGCTTGTGATGGGCAACCAATTTCTGACCAATGACGCGGTTCTCATCCTCTGAATGAAGTTGAAAAACCTAGGCCATGATGACTTTCTTCTGGAAGCGGCGGGCGGCGAGGACCAGTAGGACCGTGCCGATGATGACGAGTGCAAGGCCGTCGGTCCAAAGATGCTTGATGGTGGCGCCACGAAGGATGACGCCGCGCGTGATATTGATGAAATAGGTGGCGGGAATCATGTAGCTGATAGGTTTGAAAATGGCCGGCATCGTTTCCCGCGGGAAAATATATCCGGAGAAGAAAACACTAGGGAGAATCGGCAGAAAAGCGAGCTGCATGGCTTCGGCCTGGGAATTCGCCTTGCTGGAGATGAGAATGCCCAGCGAGAGAGCGGCAAAGAGATAAGGGAGCGCGAGGAGCGCCAGCAGCAAAACGCTTCCATGAATGGGCACGCGGAAAAGGAAGCGCATGAAAGTAAGAATCAGGCAGAGCTCGAAAAAACCGATGCCCAAGTAAGGGAGCAGCTTGCCGAGGAGCAGGCCGAACGGGCGGACCGGCGTGACGAAAAGCTGTTCTAGCGTGCCGCGCTCTTTCTCGCGGACGATAGAGAAGGCCGTCAGGAAAGTGGTCACGTTGAGGAGCATGATGGCGGTGAGACCGGGAAGAAAGAAATTAGGAGAACGCGAGTCAGGATTGAAGAGAAGTTTGGGGCGCATGTCCACAGCAAACGTGGAACGATCCTGCAGAACGCGGCGCAGGGATTCATCGAGGCCGATGGCGGTGGTGACGTTGATGGCCTGGCCGGCGACGGAAGAGTCCGAGCCGTCAATGAGCACGAGCACCTGGGCGCTCATGTTGTGGAGCAGGCGGTCGGAATAATCCACGGGCACCTTGATGCCCACGCGCGCCTTGCCAGCGATGATGAGATCGTTCAGATCGTGATCATTCTGCACGTAGCTGATGACGTGAAAGGTGTCGGAGTTTTTCATGCGCTCGATCAGCTCGCGGCTTTCGCGCCGGCCGTCGGCGTTGTAAACCACGGTATTGATCTGGCGGATGTTGGTGTCCACGCCGAAACCCAGCAGAAACATCTGAAGCAGGGGCATGGTCAACGAGAAAAACAAGGTTCCCGCATCGCGCCGCACATGCAGCGCTTCCTTGTAAAAGATGGCGCCGAAACCGCGAAAGAGGTTATCCACGGCCGGCCTCCAGCATCGCTTGATGTTTGTACGTAAGCTCGACGAAAACGTCTTCGAGGCTGGGAGCCAGCGGGCGAATCTCGGCGACGGCGATGCCATTTTTCAGGAGCTGTTCGCGGAGATCGTCGAGATTGAAATGATCATCGACGAGCGCATGAATAGATTGCCCGAAGATGGTGGCGCTGCGGATGCCGGGGAGCTGGCGGGCAAAGCGCAGCGCGCGTGTAACTTCGGGAGTCGTGATTTCAATGCGCAGCGTGCCCTGCGGCTGGACGTCGGGCAGTTCCCGCAGCGAGTCGGGTGTGCCGTCGGCGATCAGCTTGCCATAGTAAATGTATGCGACGTGACTGCAGCGCTCGGCCTCATCCATGTAGTGGGTGGTGACGAAAAAAGTGATGCCGTGGCCGGAGAGCTCGAAGAGAAGATCCCAGAGCTGCCGGCGGGCGACGGGATCGATGCCCGCAGTGGGTTCATCGAGAAAAAGAAGTTTGGGCTCATGCAGCATGGCGCAGCCAAGGGCGAGACGCTGTTTCCAACCGCCGGAAAGCTGCGCGGCGAGACGATTTAGATAGGGTTCCAGGCCGTTGAGCTGGACAATTTCTTCTATGCGGCGCTTCAGTCGCGCGGGCTCGAGACTGTAAATGCGGCCGTAGAACTGCAAATTCTCCGCAACGGTGAGGTCGTAGTAGAGGCTGAAATTCTGCGACATGTATCCAATGCGCTCTCGCACAGATTCGGAATCAGTACCCACGTCGAGGCCTTCGACGTGAGCGGACCCTCCGCTGAGCGGAAGCAAGCCCGTGAGCATTTTGATGACCGTGGTTTTGCCGCTGCCGTTGGGCCCGAGGAAGCCGAAGATCTCGCCCTGTTCGACGCGGAAACTAACGTCGTTCACCGCGGTGAAGTTGCCGAAGCGGCGCACCAGATGTTCGGCGGAGATGGCGGGCGCAGCGGGCAGTTGCGGCGTGGCGGCCACGGGTTCAGTTTCCCTCTTTCAGTTTTACATCGGCGGCCATCCCGGCAAGCACCCGCCCGGCGGGATCATCAATGCGGATCTTTACGCCGAAAACCTGGTGGACGCGTTCCTCGCGGGTCTGCACGTTGCGCGGCAAGAATTCGGCTTGCTGATTGATCTGTTCGACCGCCCCGGCAAAAACCGTGTTCGGAAAAGAATCGACGCGGATTTCGGCCTTCTGCCCCAGTTTGATGCGGCCGTATTCCGTCTCCGGAATGTAAATGCGTACGTAAATCTGATCCTTTTCGAGAAGCGTAGCGACAGGGGTGTTCGGAGCGATCAGGTCGCCCGGACGCACGTCCAGGACTTCGACAATCGCCGCTGAAGGGGCAATGACCTGGCGCTCGCGGAAGCGCGCTTGGTCGTAAGCGTAACCGGCTTTGGCCTGCTCGATATCTTCGCGGCGATTGCCCTTCTCGAATTTTTCCAGCGTCGCTTGCGTCTGGTGATAGCGCGCCTCGGCCGAAGCGATTTCCTCCGGGCGGTAGCCGCTCTGCAGCTGCCCCAATTTGTGCGCGGACATTTCCTTCTGGGCCAATGCCATTTTCCAATTGGCTTCCGCGGTATCCCTTTGCTGCTTGGAGACCAGATCTTTTTTTGACAGGGCCTCGTAGCGATCAAAGTCGAGATGGGTGCGCATCTCATCGGCTTTGGCGCGTTCCAAGTCGTCCTGCGCGGCGCCAATATCTTCTTTGCGATATCCGTTCTTTTTCAGCTCGTAATCGGCCTTGGCCTGCGCAGCAGCGGCGCGGGCTTCGGCAATTTCCTCGGGACGGGATCCGCGCTGTGCTTTTTCGGCGTTGGCGCGCGATTGTTCGAGAGCGGCTTGCAATTCCTTGTCGTCGAAAGTGATGAGAACCTGCCCCGCCTGCACGGAATCCCCTTCGCGGACGAGCACTTTGTCGATGCGCCCGCCAACCTCGGACCCCACGCGAATGTTGCGGGCTTCCACGGTGCCGGAGCTTTGCAAGGCGGTGTCGCGGCGGAACCAGCCTGCGTAGACAGCCGTCGCGGCTAGAACCACGGCGACGGCGAGAACGATGAGGATGATCTTGCGGTTCATGAAACTATTCTCCTGGCAATGTCGAAGAAGTTGGCGAAGGTGCCGGTGCCTGGCGCGGCGCCAAGCCGGTCCACAGCACGTTAAACGCCGCTTCGATACGGGAATGCAAAGTCGCGTCGCCATAAAGGGACCAGACGAGAAGCGTGCCGAAAATAGTTTGGCGGAAAACGTGCGCGATCTCCGTGGCGGGAAGATCGCTGCGGATTTCGCCGCGCTCCTGGCCGAGCTGGATTATCTGCGTGTGCAGGGCATGAACTCGCTTTTGCAAATCAATGGTGCCCTCGCGGACCGCGGTCGTGGAAATATAAGCCAGAAGAAGGGCGCGGATGATCGAGGGGTTGCGGGCCGGCTCCTGGGTCATGCGCACGCCAAGCGAGCGTAGAAACGAGGGCATCGGCTCGCCGGTACGTCGTGCCTCTTCGATGGCCGATTCCAGTTTGGCAAGCTGCATTTCGCCAAAGGCCAGGAGGATGTGGTCCTTGCTGGGAAAGTAGTTGAAAAAAGTGCCTTTGCCGACGTCGGCAGCTTCGGTGATGTCTTCGACCGTGGTTTCGTTAAACCCTTTCTTAGCAAAGAGTTCGAGAGCGGCACGAAACAGCCGGTCGCGGGTTTCAGCGCTGCGGCGCTGACGGCGGTCCGGAACGGGTGCGGCGCCTAGAGGTTGGGTGAGGGAGACAGCGATGTGTTGTCGAGTCATTATGACTGATACCCATAAATGACTATAGGTCATTTAAGTAAATATGTCAAGGCTCTCTTGCGCTTGACGACCGGGAGCGAAGACCTTTGAAGAGTGCAGAAAGGGCGGCAGAAAGCAAACACCCCGGTTGAGGCCGGGGTGTCTTCGAGAGTTTGGTATTCTTGAACTATTCTTTCAGCGAATTGGGGTCCGACAGGTTCTTCGGCGACTTTTTGTTCAGGGTAGCAATGAGCTCCTGGCCGGAAGGAGGAACGGCCGCAGCCCCCTTGCGGATGATTTCTTCCGCAGTCAGTTTTTTCTTGTAGAGATTCACGTTTGCGCCATTGTCCTGGCGTAGGGTCGACCCTTCCAAAGAGACACCTGCGAAAAGACCGCGCGAGCGGGAGTAGGTAAGCATCTCCGCGCGCAGGGTCACGTCACTGATGGCCGCCGCGTCGCGGCCCTTGGGCCCCGCGGCAGCGGCCGCGTCGGCGCCAATCTTCACCTTGTTCTTCAAAATGGCTTTAGCGCCGCGGGGATTCATGACCAGAATGACGAAGTCCGTGGCCTGGCCGCCGAGCTGGAACCCGACGCCTCCTCCCTCTAGCCGCATCATAGCGGGAGCGCTCCAGGGACCAGTGAAATGCTCGCCGGTACGGCAGGTCATGGCACCCTTGCCCCAACTTCCGCTGAGACCGACGGCCAGCTTGAGGACGGAGGGGATGATGATGACACACTCGGCCTTGTCGAGCAGATCAGATGGAATATCGTCGGGAATGTCGAGAATTTCCTTGAGAACAGTGCCGCAATTATCCAGCCGGTCGGCCTCTTTCTGGTCTCCCGCGGCAAAAAGCGGCAGAGCGGCCATCGCGAGGGCCATTAAGGAAGAAATCATTCGCTTGAACACGATTCACCTCGTCGTAGTTTTCTGGGCAAGGACATCATAGAGTGCCCGCAGGCTGGGCGCAACCGGAGACCTTGGATACGGGCATGACGGCGTGGAAGTTAACTCTCCAGGCCGGGAGCGAAAGCGGCGGTTTGTGTTGCCTTTCGACTATACTTTTGAGGGATGAGTTGGGCGTGGACAAGAAATGAGAATTGAAAAGATAGTGCAACGATGTGCGGTGCTGCTGTTGGCTGCCGCGGTGTGCGCACCGGGAAGCAAACCACAGCAGCCGGCGGCGCAACCGAAAAGCAAGAACGAGCACGCAAGTAGCGTGTCAAAAAAACAGAAGGCGGCAACGAAGAAGGCCGCGGCAAAATTTGCTGCGCGCTCTGACGCTTTGCTGGGAACGGGGCCGGCGAGCAAGGGCGAGTGGGGTCTGCTGATCGTGGACGCGGAGACCGCCGAAACGCTCTACGAACAGAATGCGGACAGATATTTTGTTCCGGCTTCAAACATGAAACTTTTTACCACGGCGCTGGCGCTCGCGAAACTCGGGCCGGAATACCGCTTCCACACCACGGTGGAAACGCAGGGAACGATTTCGGGCGAAGGAGTGCTGTCTGGTGACGCCGTTCTTGTCGGGCGGGGCGATCCGAATCTTTCGAACCGAAAATTTCCGTACGAGCTGAAGGAAGAATTTGACGGGCCGGTGGAAAAAGTGCTCGCAGGGTTGGCGGATGCGCTGGTGGCGAAGGGCGTGAAGACCATCTCAGGAGATGTGATTGGGGACGACAGTTATTTCCCGCGCGAGCGATACCCAAATGGTTGGGAAATCGACGACATGGTTTGGGAATACGGCGCGGCCATTTCGGCGATCGTGGTGGATGACAACACTGTGGCTCTCACGCTGACGCCCGGCGAACAAGCGGGTAGTCCCGTACAGGCAACAGTGAGCCCTGCGACACCGGAATTTACCGTCGAGAACGAAGTGGCCACGTCCGCGGCGGGAGTGAAATCGGATTTGACGCTGACCCGAGAGCCGGGCGCGAATGTGGTGGTGGTGAAGGGCACCTTGCCCGCGAAGGGTACGCAGAGAAAACTCGTTTTGGCGATCGAAGAACCGGCCCAGCACGCCGCTTCCACCTTGAAACGGTTGCTGGAGGAGCGCGGCGTCAAGGTCGTAGGAATCGCAAAGGCGAAACACAATGGAACCGAAAGTTCCGGCGATCCCATTGTTTTGGCGGAGCACGTTTCGGTGCCCCTGGGCGACGCAGTAAAGCTGATCAACAAAATCAGCCAGAATCTACACACGGAAATGCTTTTGCGGACAGTGGCGAGGCAGGGCGGAGCATGGGCCACGCCGGAGGATCTGGTGAAAGTTCCAGCCGATTTTTATACGTCAGTGGGGATCGCACCGGACGACGTGATTCAGACGGATGCATCAGGCCTTTCGCGGCATGATCTGGTGACCCCGCGGGCCGTCGTGACATTACTGGCCTTCGCGCAAAAACAGCCCTGGTTTCAGACTTATTACGGTTCACTGCCGGTGGCCGGTGTGGACGGGACGCTGGAAGACCGCATGAAAGGCACGCCGGCCGCCGGGCACATTCATGCGAAGACCGGCTCGGTGGAGCATGTTCGGACGTTATCCGGCTTCGCGGAGACGCTGGACGGGCGCCGCCTGATTTTCTCCTTCCTGAGCAACAATCAAGCGGGGAAGAATCACGAAACGGCCGATGCGCTGACCGGACTGTGCGTGGCGATGCTCGAGGAGTTCAACGTGGCGCCGCCGAAGCGCACGCCCGAGCGCAAGCACCCGAAGTGAACGAAAGAGCTGCAGATGGGGATCGAGTCCATTGTGACCGTGTTTGGAAGTTCACGTCCGCGCGAAGGAGACGCGGATTATGAAGAAGCGCGCGTACTGGGGCGGGCATTGGCCAAGCATGGATTCGCGGTTTGCAGCGGCGGCTATAGTGGCGTGATGGAAGCGGTGTCGCGCGGAACAAAAGAAGCCGGAGGAAAAACGTACGGCGTGACGGCGGAATTTTTTAAGAATGCGAAGCTTAACCGGTGGATTGACGTCGAAGTGCGCAAGAGTACGTGGGAAGAGAGGTTGTTCGAACTGATCCGGATGGCCCACGGCTTTGTGGCATGCAAAGGCGGGACGGGAACGCTGGTGGAACTGGCGGTCGTTTGGGAAATGCTGAATAAATCCGTAATGAACGCGAAACCGTTTGCCGTGCTGGGAGATTTCTGGAAGCCGGTACTGGATCGCGTGAGGGAAGTGGAATTGGGACATCCGGCGCCATGGGGCGAGGCAAACGGACGGTTGGTGCATGTGGCGGCTACAGCGGGCGACGCCGCGAATCATCTTCGCAGCCATTTGAAACAGAGCTAACCCATGCCGCGGACAACGCAAGACATTCTGGAGTTCGACAAGCTGCGGGAATTGCTGCGGCTGCGGACGACGTGCGCTCCGGGGAAGCGCGCGGTGAATGCGCTTGAGCCAGGGATGGAACGCGGCGCGCTGGAAGCAGCATTCGCTCTAATCCGTGAAGCCTGCGAGTGGCTGCGCGCTGGGCGCGAGCTGGGATTTGGTGCGCTGGCCGATCCCCAGGGCTGGCTCGAAAAAATCGAAGGGCCCGGCATGGTGTTGGAAGCCGCTGATTTCCTCGATGCGGCTTCGTTGCTGGAAACGGCGGCATGGTTAAAACAGCAATTTCGTGAAGAAGCCGCGAAGTTTCCATTGTTGGCGGCGCGCGCGGCTTCGCTGGCGGATTTTCGGGAGGTACATGCGGCCATCCGGCGGTGCGTGCTGCCGAATGGAGAGATCAGCGACGATGCATCGGCGTCACTGCGGCGGATTCGCGCGAGCATCACGCAAACGCGCGAAGCGATCCAGAAAACGCTGAAGCAGATTCTGCGGGCACGGAACGCGGAGGCGGGAGAAGACTACGTCACGCTGCGCAACGAGCGATTCGTGATCCCTGTGCGGGCCGAGCACCGGCGCAACGTTCCGGGCGTGGTGCATGGAGCAAGCGGCACGGGACAAACCGTTTTCATGGAGCCGTTTGAAACCGTCGAATCGAACAACCAATTGGTGCAGCTGGCCGAGGACGAGGCGGCAGAAATCGTGCGCATCTTGCGCGATCTCACCGACAAGCTTCAGGCGGTGCGGGTGCCGCTGCTGGCAGCGGCCGAAACGATCGCGGAGATCGACAGCGTCTTCGCGCGAGCGCGCTTTGCGCGAGACTTTGACGCCGCGATGCCGGAATTTTCCAAAACAAATGAATTACGGCTGGAAGGCGCGCGGCATCCGGTGCTGGAGGACAAACTGCGCAAGGAAAATCGCGCAATTGTTCCCATGTCGCTTGCACTGGGAGGCGAAGAGCGCGTGTTGGTAATCAGCGGACCGAACACCGGAGGAAAAACAGTTGCTCTGAAGACGACGGGAATGGCCGCTCTTGCGGCGCAGTCGGGAATTCCCGTGGCGGCGCAGCGCGCGGTGCTGCCGTTGTTCGACCGCGTGCTCGTGGACATCGGCGATGAGCAGTCGATTGCCGCGGATCTTTCCACGTTCTCCGCGCACATGTTGAATCTGAAAAGCATGCTCGAAGCGGCGACGCCGCAATCGCTCGTACTAGTGGATGAAATGGGCACCGGGACGGCGCCGGAGGAAGGCGCCGCGCTGGCGGTGGCGCTGCTGGACGAATTTCGCGCGAAGAAATGCATCGTGCTTGCAACCACTCATCACGACCGGCTGAAGACGTATGCCTCGACGACGCCGGGTGTGGTGAATGCCGCCGTGGAATTCGACGACGTGAATCTGCGGCCGACGTATCGATTGATGGTCGGTGTACCGGGCGGATCAAGCGGGATTGCAATCGCGCAGCGACTGGGAATCGCCGCGGGAATCATCGAGCGCGCACGGTCGCTCTTGACGCCCGAATCGCGGGAAGCGGCGGACTTGATCGCCTACCTGCATCGTAGCCGGGGTGAATTGGACCGTTTGCAACAGCAAATGACGGAAGAACGGCATGCGCTGGAGGAAGAACGCGAGAAACTGCGCACGGAGTGGGTCGAACGGCAGCAGAAACGGATCAAGGAACTGGAAGCGCAGTTCGCGGAAATGCAGAAACGCTTTGACGAGAATGTCGCGCGCGTCGTGGAAGCGGTGAAGGAACGAGAACTGCGCGGGCAAGTGGAGAAAACGGCCCGGCGAAAAATGCAGGACGCGCGAGGCGAAGCACGCGAAGAGCTGAACGCCGCGGTGGTGCAGACGATTTCAGAGTCGCAAGCCGATCTTGGCGTGCATCCGGCCTCGATGGAAGGGGTGCGTGCCGAGCAACTGCAACCCGGAGCGAAAATTCGTGTGCGCGGATTCAGCAAGCCCGTCGTTTTCCGCCGCGTCGATGGATCTTCCGCGGAAATCGAAGCCGGGCCGCTGCGCATGAAAGTGGCGATCGATGAAATCATTTCGCTGGAAGGAGAGCGCGTAAGTTCAAAAGCAAACTTGCCGGGCGGCAAACTCCAAGGCGTGACTGTAACTACGCAGAGCAGCGAAGCAGCAGGAACGGACGAGATCAACGTGATCGGCATGACGGTGGAAGAGGCGACTGACCGCCTGGATAAGTTTCTGGATGATGCGGCTCTCGCGAACAGGCCAGCAGTAAGAATCATTCATGGCCATGGAACCGGCGCGCTTCGCAAAGGAATCGGGACGTTTCTTTCGTCGCATCCGCTCGTCGAGAAACATTCCTTCGAGACCGAAGACCGCGGCGGAAAAGCTATCACGCTCGTCGAACTGCGGAAGTGAAAAAATAGAAATTTGAAAATCGAAATTGGAACAATGAAGTCGTCTCACATCGCCGCTCAGAACAGGTGTGATTCAGCCCGCTTTGGTATACTCCCCGGTTCCGGTTGCCAATTCATAGCGAGGTGTCTTGATGAGAGTTCTGCAGAATTCATTGCCGCAAGCGAATGCAACGCGAAGAATCAACAAACTGGGGATGGCTATCGGGGTGACTTTGACGGTGTTGGCTGGAGTGGTGGCCCCAGCTCACGCACAAGCTCCGGCGCCAAAGAGGACGGTGATTCGCGCAGGGCGCGTGCTCGACGTGCGCGCGGGAGTGTTGCGCACGAACCAATCCATCGTGATCACTGGGGACAAAATCACGCAGATTGCGCCTTCGGCTGAAGTGACGACGAGCGGAGACGACACCACTATCGATTTGCCTGACGCCACGTTGCTGCCCGGCTTGATCGACATGCACACGCACCTTACGTTCGATTTGAACTCGTTGGGGTACTCGGGGTTGGGGATTTCCACGGCGCGCGAGGCGCTGCATGGCGCGAGGAACGCGAAGCGGACGCTCGAAGCCGGTTTCACAACCGTGCGCAATCTCGGCGCGTTCGATTATTCGGATATCGCGCTGCGCGACGCCATCAACGATGGCGACGTGATTGGCCCGCGCATCGTGGCGTCCGGCCCGGCGCTGGGCATCACCGGTGGACATTGCGACGAAAACCTGCTGCCGCCCGCATTTCATTTTCAGGGCGGCGGAGTCGCGGACGGCGTCGAGGCGGTGCAACACAAGGTCCGCGAAGTCATCAAATATGGCGCCGACGTGATCAAGATTTGCGCGACTGGCGGAGTGCTCTCAAAGGGCGACGATCCAAACGCTTCGCAGTTCACGCTCGAAGAAATGAAGGCCATTGTGGCGGACGCGCACCGGCTCGGACGCAAGGTAGCGGCACATGCTCACGGCGCCGAGGGCGTGCGCTGGGCTTCGGAGGCCGGCGTGGATTCGATCGAGCACGGCCACTTCATGGATGACGCGGCGATCGCGGCGATGAAGAAAAATGGAACGTATCTCGTGCCCACCCTCTTCTTGACCGAATACATGCAACAACATTTGAAGGACAGCGGTGTGCCAGAGTTCTCCAGGCAAAAAATGATCGAAGTCGCAGCAGCCGCTCCTGTGAACGTGAAAAAGGCCTTTGCTGCCGGAGTGAAAGTTGCGTTTGGCACGGACGCGGCGGTGTATCCGCACGGGCTCAACGCGGGCGAGTTCCACGTATACGTAAAGCTTGGAATGACGCCGCTGGCGGCCATCCAGACGGCCACCGTAAACGCCTCCGACTTGCTCGGCGCAAAGTTTAACGTCGGCACGCTCGACCCAGGCAAATTTGCCGACGTTATCGCTGTGGATGGCGACCCCACCAAAGACGTCACCGTCCTGGAGCATGTAAAATTTGTCATGAAGGGCGGCGCAGTCTACAAGAACGAATACGGCAAGCGCTGACCTTAGTTTGAGAAAATGGAATGGCGGAAGCGGGATCATTTGCGGAGAAGGTTAAACAGCAAGCCGACATCGTTCGGGTTGTCGGCGAATACGTCCGCCTGAAAAAGAGCGGGCAGAATTTTACCGGGCTGTGCCCGTTTCACGCGGAGAAGTCTCCTTCCTTTGCGGTGCATCCCACGAAACAGATTTACCACTGCTTTGGGTGCGGCGTGGGTGGCGACGTTTTCAAATTCGTCATGGAGATGGAAAAGTGCGCATTTCCCGAAGCGATTCGCATCGTCGCGGAAAAATGCGGGATCTCCATTCCCAGGCCGAAGGAGCGTTCACCGGAGGAACGGAAAGAAAACCAGCAGCGCAGCGTGCTCGTGGAGATGCACCGCGAAGCGCAGACGTTCTACGTAAAGCAGCTCGAAGGAACGCTCGAAGGGAAAGCGGCGCGAGCGTATCTCGAAGATCGCGGAATGGACAAGGACGCGATGGCGCGCTTCGGAATCGGGTATGCGCCGAGCGGCGGCGACGCGCTGCTGCGTTCTTTCAAATCGAAGTATTCAGAAAAACTCCTTGTGGAATCGGGGCTGGTGTCGCGCGACCAAAGCGGCGGCCGTCTCTTCGACCGGTTTCGCCGGCGCATCACGTTTCCCATTTCCAATGAATCGGGAAAAATCGTGGCGTTCGGCGCCCGCGCTCTGGGCGATGACATGCCGAAATATCTCAACTCGCCGGAGACGCCAATCTATTCGAAGAGCAACGTGCTCTATCACATGGACCGCGCGAAAGAAGGAATCCGCCGGCAGGAGTTCGCGATTCTGGTCGAAGGGTACATGGATGCGATCGCCGTGGCGCGCGCTGGCATCAGCAACGTGGTGGCCAGTTGCGGCACCAGCCTTGCGGAACCGCAGATCAAATTGCTGGGGCGTTTCACGCGGCGCGTGATTGTGAACTACGACCCTGACGCGGCGGGGCAATCCGCCACGGAACGATCCTTAGCGCTGCTGCTCGAACAGGACTTCGAAGTGCGCGTGCTGGCCCTGCCGCCGGTCGGGAACAAAAAGGCCGACCCTGATTTGTTCATCCGCGAAAAGGGAGCCGAGGAATATCTCAACCTGCTGAAAGAAGCGCCGCCGTACGTGGATTACCTGATTGCCCGGGCGCGGCAGATGGATTTAACGACCGGAGAAGGAAAGCTGCGCGCGGTGAATTTTCTTTTGCCCTACGTGCAGAAGATTCCGAACCGCCTCCTGCGTTCCGAGTGGGCGACGCGCATTGCGCAGCAGCTCCGCCTGGAAGAGCCAGTGCTGCGAGCGGCATTGAGCAAAGCAGCTTCCGAACGCCGCAGCGAAGTGAAGACGCAGCCCGAACTTGTCGGACGCGCGGCAAAGCCGGTGGAGCGGCGGCTGATTCGCATGCTGGCGGAGGCCGAAGGCTTCCGGCGGGAACTAGCCCAGCACTTGCAAAATGCCCGCCTGTATCACGGGCTGGAGACGGAAAAGATTCTCGCCGCGCTGGTGATCGCCAGCCTCTCCGGCCGGCCGCTCGAGGCGACAGAAGTGGCCGCGGTACTAGAAGAGCGCGACCGGCGGCTGCTCTTCGAGATCCTGTTCGAAGAAGCCAACGAGCCCACCTGGGAAGAAGCCATGAGCTGTATCGAAGCCTTGCAGCACCGCCAGGCCGAGAGAGAACTTGCCGATGTGCAGCGCAGCATTGAGGCAAATCCCCCCGGAACCGAGCTGCGCGGACTACTCGAAAAGAAGCAGGAGCTAATGCGGCGCCTCGCGGCAGCGAGGTGACCCGTCGAGCGCTCTCCGACCTGAATAGGAGAGTAGGCAAACCAGAGCACCCCCTCCCCCGGTTTTTTGTAAGTGTTGCATCTAAAGGACTTAGGAATTCTGTAAGCGGTTTAGAATCAACACTTACGGGCATTCTTACAAGTGTTGATTCTAAAGAAGTTGCCCGGGGCGAGAAGCACAACCTGTGGTGCCGCGAGATTCGACGGAGTACGACACTGCCGGAATTGCCCAGCCTTAAACCAATTGAGTTGCTTTTGGGGATCGCGCAGGTTTACCTAGGAGATAGTATAAACGAAGCCTATCAAATGTCAAGGAAAAAGATGCAGGTGGTGGCTGGATCTGGCCCTGTGAGGCTCGAAAAAGGAGGACATTCCGGGCTACGCGGAAGGCGCAGCTCGACGGCGTATCAGCCAGACCGAAAGCACCAACAGCGCCGCCGGAAGCCAAATCCAAAGGAGCTCGCCTTGAAGAACTTCAAGACCGCGATGGGTGAAGAATCGCCCCGCTGCAATGGGTGAGACTCGAATCGGCCTCCAGGGGAGGAAATACCGGTTATTGTCGAACGGGGAGAAGAAAGCGACGCCGAGACCTCCATCCGTCATAGCATCCAGCAGGCCATGGCTTGCCGTTGCCAGGAAGAAATACATCCACAGGGCAAACCGGCTCAGCGGGGACTGCTCGCCGCTAAATCCTAAGAGCACGACAACACTTGCCAGGAGAGCGCCGAAGAGAAGCGAGTGCGTGAATCCGCGGTGTCCCCAAAAGTCATCGTATCGGATGCCAAACCGGAAACCAATGACATCTAGGTCGGGAATAACGGAGCAAAGCGCGCCGGCCACCCAGACCCGCTTCGGAGTGCCGGGGCCGTAGAAACACGTTCCTAAGCTGAGGGCGACCACTGCGTGTGAGAAAGCAGATGCCACTTGGATCTCCCCTGACCCTAATCCGTGACCGTGAGGTTAGACGGTTGCCGCGCCGTTTTCCACACGAATTCACGAATTAAAACATTGACGCGGCGGGACTTAAACGTGTAGCGTAATAGGGTTTCGCGGGTAACGATTTCTCCGCTAAACGCATCTATATAGGTGTACTTAGCGGGAGAGGCCGAACCCTGAGAGTGCGGGCAGCGGGCAACGCACGGGGCGAGCGGCGGGCAAGCGGCGCGGCACAGAGGGCTTCAAATAAAAAAAGCGAGCGATCTTCTGGGGGATTCCCCGTGGTTTTGCGCCAGCGGGCCAGCCAGTGTGCGTTTCTGCGAGAAGAATTAAGGTATGCGTCGTGCCCGGCGATCCTTGGGATTGCGGTTCGGTAGCGGGAGGAATTTGTGGCAGCAGTAGGCCTTGAAGAAAAATACGATGCGGTACGCCAGCTCATTGCCGTGGGCAAAGAGCGCGGGTACCTGCTCTACGACGAAGTAAACGATTCGCTTCCGGCAGAGGTGCATTCCTCGGAAGAGATCGACGACCTCCTTACCACCTTTGAGCGGAACGGCATTGAGATTTACGAGGACCAGGCGTCGGCGAAAGCCGCGCGCGCGGTCGAAGTATCCGCCGATGGCGCCGACCGCGATGCGGTCGTCAAGGACGATGCGCACTCCGACGAAGGCAGCAGCGATCTGGACCTGACACCCGGTTCGCTCGAAAAGACAAACGATCCCGTGCGCATGTACCTGCGCGAAATGGGTACCGTCCCGCTGCTGACGCGCGAAGGGGAAGTCACCATCGCCAAGCGCATCGAGCGCGGGCAACTGGTGGTGATGAAGTCCATCACCCGCTCGCCGATCGTCATCAAAGAGCTGATTGCCGTCGGCGACGATCTGCGCAAGGGTGTGCGCTCGATCAAGGAAATCGTGCAGTTTGACGATGAAGAGCTGACCGAAGAAAAAATCGCCAACAAGACGAAGCAGACGCTTAAGTACATCGACAAGATTGCGAAACTGTACGAGACGGCGCTAAAGCAAGCCGCGAAGCTTGATAAAACTCTGAAGTCGAAGAAACGATCCTACATTCGCGCCAAATGGGATGTGGCGCGCACGCGCGTGGAAATTTCCGTCGCCATTCGCGACATCGATTTCAATCCCTTCGAGAAAAAGCGCCTGATCGACAAGATGCGCGGCACGGTCGAGCGGCTGCAGTCACTCGAACGTGAAGCGGGTCGTCTGGAGCGCCGCGCCGACGTGGCCAAGGGTGAGGTCGCCGCGGAAGCGCGCAAGGAATTGCGCACGCGCCGCACCGAGCTGAAAGATATTGAAGACGCCAGCGAGGTCGGACTGACCGAGCTGAAGCGCACGCTCACGTTCATTCATCGCGGCGAGGCGGAAGCCGAACAGGCCAAGAAAGAATTGATCGAAGCCAACCTTCGACTGGTCGTTTCCATCGCGAAGAAATACACCAATCGCGGATTACAGTTCCTCGATTTGATTCAGGAAGGCAACATCGGCCTCATGAAGGCGGTGGACAAGTTCGAGTGGCGCCGCGGTTACAAGTTTTCGACGTACGCGACGTGGTGGATTCGCCAGGCCATTACACGCGCGATTGCCGACCAGGCGCGCACCATCCGTATTCCGGTGCACATGATCGAGACGATCAACAAGCTGGTGCGCACCAGCCGCCAGCTGGTGCAGGAACTTGGCCGCGAGCCGACTTCAGAAGAAATCGCCAAGCGCATGGACATTCCGGTGTCCAAGGTGCGCAAGATTCTGAAAATTGCGCAAGAGCCGATTTCGCTGGAAACTCCGATTGGCGAAGAGGAAGACTCGCACCTCGGCGACTTCATCGAAGACAAGGCCGTGGTTTCGCCGTCCGATGCGGTCATCAATTTGAACCTGAAGGAGCAGACCTCTTCGGTATTGAAGACGCTGACGCCGCGCGAGGAAAAAGTCATCAAGATGCGGTTTGGACTGGACGACGGCAGCGAGCACACGCTCGAAGAAGTCGGCCAGTCGTTCGCGGTGACGCGCGAGCGCATCCGGCAGATTGAAGCTAAGGCGCTGCGCAAGCTGCGCCACCCGTCGCGTTCGCGCAAACTGCGAGCGTTCCTCGAAGGGCCATCGCGCGATTACCTGTAGAAGGATCTGGCTTCTTCATATCCGACGCCTCCGAACATATCGGGGGCGTTTTCATTTGGGATGGAATCCGGCGCTTCGATCGGACCGACGATGTTTGCGCTAAACTCGGCCATCAGGCCGGCAGCTCGACGTACGCGGAATAAGTGTGCGGTTCGGGAACGGTCTGTCCTTCTTCACGCAGGCCATCGAGGTGAAATGCAATTGCTTCCCTCATGTTCAGTTCGACTTCTTCGCGCGTGTCGCCAGTCGAAACACATCCTGGGAGATCCGGGGAATAGGCAGAAAAGCCTGTTTGCGTCGGTTCGATGACGATCAAATATTTTTTCATGACTTCAACCCTGCTTGTTTGAGGATACTGTTCAGTGTTCCGGGAGCCAGATCGTCGCCCGGTTTTCCAGGGACGGTTACCAGACCTAGTTTAACAGGATGTTTGTACTGACGATGACTTCCCCTCGTTCTAACGAGCACCCATCCATCCTGTTCTAGCATCTGGATGACGTCCCTGATCTTCACTGGCCAAAGCTATGCTCCCCACGACTTCTCGTCAACTCCTTGAGATCCCTTGCGGCACGCGGAGGGATTTCTTCAGCAGCCGGCCAGTCCACGCCACCATGAACACCAGAAGCCCTCCAAGCGCGTACCACATGCGCGCAGGGTCAGGCGGATTCTCCGGATGCAAATTGAATTGCAGGGCGTAGTCGAAGGTCAGAATCATTATCAGGAAGAGGGCGCAGCCGAACCACGCAAAATAGGAGTTCAGGAATTCCATCGTCTCCGTCAGATGTTCCGGAGCGAGCCAGTAGCGCTTGTTCGGAAGATTGATCAATGCGGCGGGCAGGACCGCGATGATTCGCGGGATGCCAAATCCGACCACCGCTGCAAGCACGCTGACGCCTACTAAAACTCCGAAGAACGCAGACTTGGTCTGCCAGCCATTGGCTGCGCCGCGGCCATTGAAGTGCGATGCGACGACATCAGGCAAGAGAGGATAATAGCGGGAGAAATGGACGGCGGCGTAGAGCGCCAACGCGACGAATAACAGCCTTGCCAGACGCGAGTCCAATGCAGGCCTCTTGAACCAAGAGTAACTCAGGATGTTTGCTGAGTGCGGAAAACGTGGATTTGCGTGGCGAGAGAGTAAGCTGCATTGAAAAAGGCGGGGGACGACTGAGGTGGATGCGAGAGGAATCTCGACTTGATTTCTTGTGTGAGCACGCGCTCCTGCTTAGAATAAGGAGGCCCCTCCAACGGTTCATGAAAACGACGCAGAAAATTGCCGCGATTGTACTGCTCATACTGCTGGGCGCCGCTGTGTACGAATTCTTCCGCACGGGGCGGCCCCTGGGTGCGCCCGCGAAGAATGCCAGGGCAGTGTCTGTAGGGACCGCACAAGGGCCTATCGTGGATCAAACGCCTTTGCTGACTGCGCAGCGGCTCGCGAAGATGCCGACCAGCGCGGAGGAAAAGCCGTTCGCTGAGGAAGCATTGCTGCTTGCTGATAAAGAGATGGACCTGACCTACGCTGCCGCGGAAAGAGACGCAGAAGACCATCCTCCGGCGCTGAGCGCCGAAGCAAAAGCGATCGAAGCGCGATTGAAAGAATCAGAAGACGCCCTGGACGCCGATAACGACCTGGTGGATCGGCTGACGGCGGAGGAAGCAAAAGCGGCCGGCGCCAAAAAAGACGCGCTGCATGATCAGCTCATTCTGGCGACAGCGCATCAGGAAGAACACCAGGATGAAGTGGACGACGCGAAAGGAGATTTGGAAAGGGCGGGCGGC